>Ga0129333_10003922_pt1 | contig 13945 bp, 22 predicted proteins | sample CPB6_08_DNA_FD_94474 | JGI IMG/M metagenome (GOLD analysis project Ga0129333, IMG submission 94474) | Freshwater to marine salinity gradient microbial communities from Chesapeake Bay, USA - CPBay_Sum_0.6_0.8_DNA | ecosystem: Environmental > Aquatic > Marine > Coastal | place: USA: Chesapeake... | reverse complement strand
GCAGAAATGCTATCCAGACCTTTCATTGGAAAAAAAAAGGTTTAATCGTCGAGGCTGAACACAACACTCTCATACAAGTATTAAGAAATTTTATCAGCACAGCCAACAGCAATCATCAACCTGCTTATATCAATTACATGGCATTGAACAAGATCATGCAGAATGTCAAAGGCAATCAATACAATTTTGACGCAATCAAAAATGCCTATGACACAGATTCAAATCTTAAATCACTGATTAAAAATTTTGACAAAGATGGCATCACACTCAAAACTGATCTCACCAAAAACGATCCTGCTCCAGTCAAAATCAAAAAAACTTCTGTGGACCGCATGGCTCAGAAGGCTCTTAAAAAATAATAGATTGACAAAATCCCGCATAAACTATATACTAATACAATGACTCAAAGAACCAAATTGGAAATAATGACTGTCATCAATGATGTGATTGAACAGTATGTGTTGCCTGGAGTGGGCACGCATGGTGGTGCTGTGCGAGTGATGGATTTTGATGAACACACAGGTGTTCTTAAATTACAAATGGGCGGAGCCTGTTCAGGTTGTGCCGGCAGCCGAATGACACTGAAAAACGGCGTGGAAAAAATTATGTTTCATTATGTGCCTGAAGTCAAAAGCATTGAAGCTGAAGATGATGAACACAGCACAGTGGATCCTTTCTTCTCTCATCCTATAGATTATCCCACTGCCAATGAAATGTTGGATGAATTCACACATCTCAGCAAATTTGTAACACCAGACCAAAATAAAAAATAAAAATTAATGACACTATTGAAACCCAAATACCAGTATGAGAATCTTAAAAGAGTGCTGGTTGATGGCAAAAGATTATACAGTTGTCCCAATGGTGAATCATTGCCATCAGTGACTACCATACTGGACAGTACCAAAGACAAATCACATCTGATAGAATGGCGTCGCAAAGTGGGCGAAGAGCAAGCCACAGCCATCACCAGAGAAGCCAGTGGCATTGGCACAAGAATGCACAAATATTTGGAAGAATACATTGAACGAGGCAGTTGGGGAGAACCCGGCAGCAATCCTTATGCTCTGCAGGCACACAACATGGCTCAAACTGTGGGCAAAAATGCCATCACTCACATGGAAGAAATATGGGGATCAGAAGTGAGTCTTTATTTTCCAGAAATATATGCAGGCACCACAGATTTAATCTGTACCTACAAAGGTGCTCCATCCATATGTGATTTCAAACAAACCAACAAACCCAAAAAGAAAGAATGGATTGAAGATTATTTTTTACAGTTGGTGGCCTATGCTGAAGCACACAATAAGGTTTACAGCACTCAAATACGTGAAGGACACATATTCATGGTGAGTCGTGATTTGAATTACCAACAATTTGACATCACTGCCAATGACTATCAAAAATACGCAGATATGTGGTGGTCTAGAGTGGAACAATATTACAAAAAACAAGCAAGTCACGCATAACAATCCACAACTGAGTCGATAAATACACTTGAACTAACACGCAAGATTTAGGAGTAAACAGGTGGCAATTGTATCAATCAGCAGAATCCAAGTACGCAGAGGACAAAAAAATACTGGTTCAGGAGTACCTCAATTGGCAGGTGGAGAGTTTGGCTGGGCAGTGGATGCACAGGAATTATACATTGGTAACGGATCTGTCAGTGAAGGCGCACCCACAGTGGGCAACACCAAAATACTCACTGAACACGACAATCTATTCGAATTAAGCAGCCAATACATTTACGGTGATGAAAACATTGTTCAAACTGGAGCATCATCAGGATCACCTGTTCAACGCACACTCAAACAAAGATTGGATGACACAGTTTCTGTGAGAGCGTTTGGTGCTGAAGGAGCAGGCAGCAATGAAGTGGTAGAACTTCAAAGAGCCATTGATCAGTTGTATGTGAATGCTGCCACAGTGGGCAATCCACAGAGCAGAGTGGTTCTTCATATGCCTGCAGGAACTTATGTGATCAACAACAGTTTAAAATTGCCACCGTTCACCACGTTGATGGGAGATGGCAGTGACAAAACCATTATAAATCAAACTGCTAATTTTCCTGTGTTTGAAACAGTGAATGGATTGAGAACTCCTGGAGTGGCCGGCAATAGAGCAGCCACCACCACATTGAATCAAGCACGTCACATTGCCATCAAAGGCATGACATTGAACATCACTGGCAACAACACAGCCATCCTAGTGGACAACTGTGTGAACAGTGATTTTGAAGATATTAAAATAGTAGGCGATTGGGACAACAGTGCTTCTTACACAGATAATTTTGCCATCAAGATGGTGGCCATCAGCAGCACAGTCACTTCGGCCAATAATAATTTTAAAAGTATTAAGATTGACAAATTTCAACAAGCAGTGCATTCTGATTATGATGTCACTGAAAATCATTTTGAAAATTGTGTGTTTGAAAATTGCCAGTATGGCGTTGTGTTTGGTGAAAACACAGTGTTGGGATCACCAGGACAAAACACAGCACCTTTCAACAACACTGTGAGCAAATCTCAATTCAAAGATATCAATCGTCAAGGTATTTGGATTCGCAAAGGCAAAGGCAACAAAAGTATCGGCAACAGTTTTGAAAGTGTGGGCAATGATGGTGGAACAGAAATGAATGCTGTGTACAGTGTGATCAAATTTGAAACCATGGAAAATTCTTCACTGAATGATTATTTTGATAGATCTAAAAAATTATCCACTGAAAGTGCCTATTTGTTGGCAGCTGCCTACACTCCAGAAATTGAAGGATACGTGGACAACACCACCACTTATTCACTGCTGGTGAATGTGGGTTACACAGTGGGATTCACCAACTCTTTTAGATTGCCAGCCAACACCACCAAAAGTTATATTGTGTACTATCTGTACAAAAGCACTTATGTGAACGCTGTGAGACATGGACAATTGGAAATCACTGTGAACAGAAACAATGATACCACCAGTTTAACAGACACTTATGATTATGTGGGAGATCCAGCATACAACACATCATTGGATTTCAATGTGGTATTATCAGACATCAATGCTGATTCCAATATGGACACAGTGTTGGTTCAAACCAAAGACAGCATACTGAATGATGCCGCAACCATTCTTTTCCAAGTTAAATCCAAATCATAAACCTGAAATTTTCTTTGGTGATTACACCCAACGTTTGATTTTTTGGCGACAATTTCGAGATCATTTAGAAAATTCTTCCAATCCAATCAAAGATATTTTACATTTATACAAATCATGTCCACTCACCTACACCAAAACAAACTTTTTTGACAAATCCACTTGGCCACAGGCTTGGAATTTGATAGAAAAAAATGATTACAACAGTGTGGATAGACTGTTGGGCATGTGGTACACACTGAGATTGACTGACAGATTTGCCCGCAGCAACATTGATTTACTGCTGTGTGTGGAAAAAAATTCAAATCACGCAGATAAAAAACACACCACAGTTGTATTGGCAGTGGATAACCAATACTGTAACGTGGAAAATTCTGCCATTTTGTCAAAGAAAGAGTTTGACAATCAATACATTTCGCAATATACTTACTTTAATTTGTAAATTTGATAAATATCATTTTACACAGAACAATTAATACGAATAAATCACAATGAATTCTTCTAAAATCAAAGTTAAAAAGCGAACAGGCGAACTAGAACCACTAGACATCAACAAAATGCACTTCGTAGTGGAAGAGGCTTGCGAAGGATTATCAGGAGTTTCAGCATCACAAATAGAAATGCATGCCAACATACAATTCTATGATGGCATCAGCACCAGAGACATTCAAAATGTTCTAATTAAATCAGCCAATGATTTGATCACATTAGAAAACCCCAACTATCAATATGCCGCAGCAAGATTGTTGCTGTATGATCTAAGAAAACAAGCACATGGTGATTATGAATATCTACACTTGTTAAAATTGATCATAAGAAATGTGAGATTGGGAGTGTATGACAAAACCATATTGGACAAATACAACAAGACAGAAATTAAAAAACTCAACACTTGGATACGCAGAGATAGAGATTTAGATTTTACCTATGCAGGATTAAGACAGATTGTGGACAAATATTTGGTGCAGGATCGTTCATCAGGAGCATTGTATGAAACTCCACAAGACATGTACATGATGATTGCTGCCACACTGTTCATGAATTATCCCGAAAAGAAAAGAATGCAGTACATCAAAAGATATTATGATGCCATATCCACACACAAAATTAATATTCCTACTCCAGTGATGGCAGGAGTAAGAACTCCCATTCGTCAGTTTGCCAGCTGTGTATTAGTGGACAGTGATGACACTCTACCTAGTATTTTCAGCAGTGACATGGCCATTGGATATTATGTGGCAAGACGTGCGGGCATTGGTATCAATGCTGGTAGAATCAGAGGAATCAATTCAAAAATCCGAGGCGGTGAAGTACAACACACAGGAGTGATTCCATTCCTTAAGAAATTTGAAAGCACAGTGAGATGTTGCACACAAAATGGCGTGAGAGGTGGTAATGCCACTGTACACTTCCCTATTTGGCACACAGAGATTGAAGATATTATTGTGTTGAAAAACAACAAAGGTACTGAAGATAATCGTGTGCGTAGAATGGATTACAGCATACAGATTTCTAAATTATTTTACGAAAGATTTATCAATGACGAAGAAATCACTTTGTTCTCTCCACATGATGTGCCAGGATTGTATGATGCATTTGGCACAGACACTTTTGATGACATGTATAAAAAGTATGAAGCAGATAAAAAAATTCCTAAAAAAACCATTGGAGCTCAAGAATTATTTTTTGATTTGTTAAAAGAACGAGCAGAAACAGGCAGATTGTACATTATGAATATTGATCATGTGAACAGTCATAGTTCATTCAAAGACAAAGTTTCCATGAGCAATCTTTGCCAAGAGATCACATTGCCTACCACTCCTATTCAACACATTGATGATGTGAATGGCGAGATAGCATTGTGCATATTGAGTGCTATTAATGTGGGCATAATCAACGATTTGGATGAATTAGAACCATTGTGTGATTTGGCAGTGAGAGCATTGGAAGAAATCATAGACTATCAACAGTATCCGGTGAAAGCAGCCGAAATCAGCACCAAAGCAAGACGCAGTTTGGGTATAGGTTACATTGGATTGGCACACTATCTAGCCCGAATGGAAGTGAAATATCATCACAAAGCAGCATGGGAAATTGTGGACAAACTCACAGAAGCATTTCAATTCTATCTACTCAAAGCCAGCAATCAATTAGCACAAGAACGTGGTGCTTGTTCAGGATTCAGCAGAACCAAATATGCAGATGGACTGTTGCCCATAGACACTTATAAAAAAGAAGTGGATGAAATTGTGCCACACAAAACAAGAATGGCATGGGAGCAATTGAGAAAAGACATCAAACAACACGGATTAAGACACAGCACACTGTCAGCACAGATGCCATCAGAAAGTTCTTCTGTGGTTTCCAATGCTACCAATGGTATTGAACCACCCCGAGCATTGCTGAGCATTAAAAAAAGCAAAAAAGGTCCACTCAAACAAGTGATACCAGGCTTTCCCAAATTAAAAAATTCATACACACTGCTGTGGGACATGCCCAGCAATGATGGATATATCAAAATTGTAGCCATGATGCAGAAATATTTTGATCAAGCCATATCAGGCAACTGGAGTTACAATCCTTTAAACTATGACAACAATGAAGTGCCCTTGAGTGTGATGGCCACAGATATGTTGAATGCTTACAAATATGGTTGGAAAACATCTTACTACCAAAATACCTATGACTTCAAAGGTGATGAGGAAGATCTACAACCATCTGGCATTGAAACAGTCAGTGCCAAAGATGGATCAGAGGACTTGACACTGCCAGAAAAAGATGTTAAATTAAATTCAGCATCCACAGACACAACTGATTGTGATGCGTGTGCAATATAATAATTAAAAGTAATAAAATATGTATAGAAGCAGTGATGATAAAGTTTGGGGCGGAGTCTGTGCTGGATTGGCACATAAGTTTGGATTTAATAAAGTAGGATTGAGAATTGTTGCCATCGCATGCGTTGTGATAGCTCTTCCAATAACTGCTGTGGCTTATGGTGTTCTTTGGTTGATTCTGCCAGAGCGTTCTACTTTAAAAATTAAAAAATAACGATGAGCAAAACAATATTCAATAGAAACGAAGTGGATTGGTCAAAAGAACCCATGTTCTTTGGAGAAGATTTGTCTGTGCAAAGATATGATGTGTTCAAGTATCCACAGTTTGACAAACTGAATCAAACCATGTTGGGTTACTTCTGGAGACCCGAGGAAGTATCACTACAGAAAGACAGATCAGATTATGCTGGTTTTAGACCAGAACAAAAACACATATTCACTTCAAATTTAAAATACCAAACATTACTGGATTCTGTGCAAGGCAGAGGACCTAGTTTAAATTTCCTACCTTATTGTTCTAATCCAGAGTTGGAAGGTTGCATTGTGACTTGGGATTTCTTTGAAACCATACATAGCAGAGCCTACACACACATCATGAAGAACGTGTATGCTGATCCATCCGAAGTGTTTGACACCATATTGAATGACAAAGAAATAACCAAAAGAGCTGTGTCAGTCACTGAAAACTATGACAAGTTTGGTGATCTAGCACTGCAATACACTGTGAACAAAAAAGGCAGCATAGAAGAATTAAAAAGACAATTGTATTTGGCCATGGTGAATGTGAATCTGTTGGAAGGACTGAGATTCTATGTGAGTTTTGCCTGCACATTTGCATTTGGAGAATTGAAACTGATGGAAGGTTCTGCCAAGATACTTTCTTTAATTGCTCGTGATGAAGCCACACACTTGAATCTAACCACTCATGTGATCAAAGCATGGCAAAAAGGTGACGACAAAGACATTTTAAAAATAATCAAACAGGAAGACAAAACTGTGATTGAAATGTTCAAAAAATGTGTGGAAGAAGAAAAGGCGTGGGCAAGACACTTGTTCAAAGATGGCAGCATTATTGGTTTAAATGAAAGACTGCTGGGTCAATATGTGGAACACATTGCCAATAAAAGATTGAAAGCATTGGGTTATGATGCTGAATTTGATACTCCAGCTAATCAAAATCCTCTGCCTTGGACTTCACATTGGTTGAGCAGCAAAGGTGAACAGATAGCTCCACAAGAAACAGAAATCACTTCCTACATCGTGGGTGGTATCAAACAAGATATCAAAAAAGAAACGTTCTCCAAATTCAAACTGTAATCAAAACACAAAAGACATTGACACGGTGTCGTTAAATAGTGTATAATACAAACATATCAATGGAATCAAACAAAACCATCGTCTGGAGCAAGATGCAATGTCCTTATTGTGACATGGCCAAATCTTTGCTCAAATCCAAAGAAATTGCTTTTGAAGAAAGAATGATAGGTGTGAATTGGACCAGAGAACAACTGTTGGAACAGATCCCTCAAGCTAGAACAGTGCCTCAAATCATACTGCGAGGAGAACTCATAGGTGGTTACGACCAACTCAAAGCATACTTCAACAAAGGAAAAAATGAATAGTTTTATCAAAGAATTAAACACCACTGATGTGTTCACAATCAAGTTGATCAGCAAAGAAGAACTGGTGACTAGAATCACAGAACACAATGAGCAAGAAATTTGTCTTCGCAAACCCATGTGTATGATTCAAACTCAAACAGGAGTGGGCATGTTGCCTTGGGCACTCACCAGTGGATCACTGGATTTATGGATCAATGTGGAACACATCATGACCATAGTGAAAACCAATCAGGAAGTGGCCAGCAGTTATATTCAAAGCACCACAGGATTGACCATATGAGCAAAAGAATGATACTGTGCGATGTGGATGGAGTATTGCTTCACTGGGAACCAGCTTTTGATCGTTGGATGTTGCGTCAAGGTTATCAAAAAGTAAAAGAAAACAGTTACAACATTGGAGATCATTACGATCTGGACAAGACAGCATCCAAATTATTGATACAGATATTCAATGAAAGTGCCACCATGCGATACTTGGATCCCATAGATGGTGCCAGTTATTACACTAAAAAATTACATGAAGATGGATACAAGATGATATTGATCACCAGCCAAACATTGGAGCCCATGGCTCATTTGGCACGCCAAGACAATCTACAGGATAAATTTGGTAATATATTTCAAAACGTGGTATTTTTAGACACAGGCAGTCCCAAGGATGAAATATTGAAGGAAATGCCCAAAGGTAGTTTTTGGATTGAAGACAAACCAGAAAATGCTTTGGCAGGTTTGGCAGCCGGCATGATACCTATCATATTCACTTGTGCCCACAACCAAGATTTCAAACACAAAGATGTTGTCAGATGCGACACGTGGAAAGACATATACCAATTTATTTCCACTTACCAAAACTAATATTTGGCAAACTATCTGATTGATTTGAATCAAACAAACCGATATACTAATGAAGAGTTTAACAAACTCATTATGATATCATAACAAAAGGAGAAACATAATGCCTACACACGATGAAATAGTACAAGCATTTGAATCGTACAAAATAGAGTCTGAAGCTTTTGAAACCAAAGGCGTAAAGGCTGCGGCTGCTAGAGCAAGAAAAGCTCTAGGAATTCTTGGTAAAGCTTCTAAAGCAAGAAGAAAAGAAATCCAAGAAAAAAAGAACGCGATGTAATTCGAACAGATGGGGCTCCCTAAAAAGAGCCCTATCACACAGTTTCCACCCCGTTATATAGAATTTCACATAAATAAACTCATAACAACAATAAAACAAGAAGTATAATGAATCAAGGTAAAGTTAAGTGGTATAACGCCGCTAAAGGTTACGGTTTTATCACTCCAGATGATGGTGGCAAAGATGTGTTCGTACACGCATCTGCTCTAAGAAGTGCCCAATTGGAAGTGATCACAGAAGGTCAAGCAATCAGTTATGAATTGATTGAATCTCGTGGAAGAACTGCTGCCGGCAATCTAAGATTGATATAATCCAAGCATAGATCCAAAATCTACCCGTGGCACAGCAGAATCATCTGTTGACAATCACCATGGAATATGTTTAAATACTATTGCGAATGATGATAGGTAGAAAATAACTGCTCAAGACTCCGGTCGTACCGGACACCTCCACCAAATTCGCTCACGCAAAACATAATATAAATTATTATGCTTCACGGGGGTGAAAATGATTCGATTGACAGGTAAAACTACAAGGAGTTCGCCAGTGAGGGCTCTGTAAAGGCTCAACATTACAAATGCTAACAAGCGTTTCGTATCAGAAGTAAAAGTTCCTTCCAACTTTTTTGTTGGATCAGAACTATTGGCAGCCTAAAAACCTGCTACTTCGGAGAGTGATCACACTTGGCAACAGAACGTGATCAGTGGTGGGAGGCAACTCCCACCATTAAATTCACCACAAAATCCGCATAGAATAAGAATTCTCTGAGTCTTGACAACAGATAAGTAATAGTTTATTATTGTATTAATTTTATGACTTTTAAAACAAGAGCTAAAATTTGGTTACACATATTTTGGCGCTGGTGTAAATGGCACAGAAAAGAATTGAGCATTGCAGGTCTGATGCTGATGTCATTCTATTTGGGCACATGGTATCCCAACAATAATGCTCAAAAACAAATCACCACAGGTCCCATAGAAGAATTACGCAAAACAGCCAAAAGTTTAGGCTTGGCTGAACCCATGATGAATTATTACAATCAAAGTACATTTATTACTGCTGTGAGCAAATGTATAGACTATGTAGAATTTGGTTTACCAAGAGAACAGCATATACCCAAAGCCATCATAATTGCCATGGCCATGATGGAGTCAGACAATGGCAGCAGTAGATTTGCACTGGAAGGCAATAACTTGTTCGGAATTAGAACTTGGGATCCTAATGAACCTCAGATGAAAGCCTACTATCAATTGAATGCCAAGTGGGGTCTTAAAAAATACAGAACCAAATGTGCATCCATTCAGGACATGGTGAACATATTGAACACCAAAGAAGTACACCGAGATTTTAGAAATGAAAGAAATCGTCAAATGGGTAAGAAAAATCCTGATGTGTACAAAATAGTAGACAGATTAGACAAATGGGCCACTAATCCTAATTATCGAGAAGGCATCAAACAGATAATTGAAGACAATTTAAAAGAGTTTTTAGAAAAAAATTAATACTGTGCCAGTTTTAACACCGGCACAATATTTTATTTTTTGTTGGATGATTTGGATTTAACAATCCATTCTTTCTTCAACAACAACACTGTGCTGTTGGAACATTTTGCTCTCTCGCTGCCTTTGAACCATCCAAACATAAAATGTTATTTTTTCTTTTTGAACCAATTCAGCGGATTGATTTTTTCGCCGAAGTTTTCAACTTTTTCATTCACAAACCAACCGGCTGCGAATCCTATAATGAAAGTAATTGTAAGCATAACTTTCTCCTATTGTTGAGCTTGTATTTATGCTGTTTTTACTCACTTGACACAAAACTGTAAATAACATATAATATAGGGATGGCATTTATTATGATACCTTTGGGCAAACGAATCAAACAAAAATTAGCAAGAACCAAAAGATTGGCTCGTGCAAAAGCTGAACATCGCAAATGGTTGCAATCACAAGGGTTGGACAATATTAAAAAAGACAAAAACTTTGGTTACGACATTCCCGACTATACTCCCCGAAAGAAAATGCCTCGCACATCAGATCGTATTGTGGGTAATACTAAAAAAGAAGAACCTATGGTGTATTCAGGAGAACGCAAACTGGTGGGTATTGCAGTGATGCATAAGAGTAATCTTGTACCAGTGTTTGATGAGCAAGATGCCAAAGACATCTCCAAAATGAGAAGAAATTAAATTTAAATTTTTGGATTGAATTGTTCTAAAAATTCTTGTTCTTGTTTCAACAAACTGTTGGTTACGTCTATCACTTCTTTTTCATCAAAACAATAAGTTCTGCCAGAGCTATCAGGAGCATTTTTTCTTATTTTTTCCACCACAGTTTCAGAATATGCACGGCATTCTTCTCTAGAGTTGAATTCGGGTTCTGTGGTCAAATAATTTTCGCATTGTCCCCACATGCAAATCACTATCACCAAAAAGAATTTCATAAAAATACTTAACCTTTGATTTAAAGCAGTTCTGTAGTTGTTTAATGATTACAGCAGGACTGTGTTGCTTACAGTGCTGGTTCGTCCTGTTTGGCTGGTTTGCTCACGGCTACAGTGTTAGTGGTAGCAATCTTTTCTTGTGATCTGCCATATGCTGACAGTCCCAATACTGCTCCCATGGCAATATGGAAAAATCCAGCACCTTGCAGTGTCAATGGATTCCATTGAGTGAATATGATGTTTTTTAAATAAGTGGCTTGAGCTAGATTCCACAGTATAGGAAATATCACAAAATCAAAAGCACAGATTCCCATGTACAACCAACCCATTGCTGGTCTCCATTTATTCTGCATCCAATCTTCTTTTTTTACTTCGCTCATATGTTTGATTATGTACTACTATATTTAAGTCAGATTAACAATAATTAAACTACCACTTATTGATTTTTTTTCTGTAGATTTTTTCTATCACTTCTTTACAAGCATCATGCCAATACTGCCCGCAATCACGCAATCTTTCATTGGCACTGCGTAATTTTTCTAATTTGTTGGTGAGTGTTCTCACTTGTGCAGTGGTTAATTTTTTGTTTTTGTTGGTGAGATTATCCAATCGATTGATCACTTCATCTATGGCAGGACAGGTGATGTCAGGCACTCTGGGTGCTTTTCTTCTCACCGATTTCCAAATGGATAGGTATTTGGGAGTTCTTTTTTTGTACATAACAATACCTCAGTGTTCTATTTAAAGAGGGTTATGGCATCAATTAAATGTTGCTATTGCTGAATTTTGGTTAAGTTTATTGACAAAAGTCAATGATTACGCCATTTTTATTTTGGCATTAGTGATTGACTTTGGCTCCAGCTTCACATATAATGAACACATGAGCAAAAATGCTACAAACACAAAGGAGGCAAAATGAAAGGCTCAAGAATAGCAATTGTGATATTGCTGGTTGGTTTACTGAATGCCTGTGCAAACAGAATGGTAACACTGCCTGTGGAAAACACAAATGCTAAAGAAGTACCTGTTTGGTATTTGGAACATGCTGACACAGGATCCGAAGGATGGTTATGGAACAAAGAAGGTATGTTCTATGCTGTGGGATCAGATGTTTCTCCAGACATGGAAATGTCTTACAAAAAGGCTTTGATCAAAGCCAAAGCAAAGATAGTGGACAGAGTGGTGGGAGAAGTGAACAACAAAACTTCTTACAAATTGGATGAAACTGGTAATGCTGAAAGAACAATTGGTAAAGTAGAAGCACAAGAGCTGATTGTGAACATCATATCAGACACATCACTGAGAACTTATGCTGTGGATAAGAAATTAACTGTGTATAACCCTGAAATCAACAATTACAGAAGTTTTATACTGATTAAAATCACCAAAGCAGATGTGGATGCTATCTTAAAAAAATACGAGCAGGACCGACAAAACAAATCATTTTTAGGATTCAACAAATCCAATGATTTGGAAAAGTCCAGCGACAAGTTATTAAGCAAAACGAGATAACATGATCCGTTTTGAATATCTGTTGGCTGCCACAGTTCTATTCTTAGCACTGGTGTGGGCATCACTGGCTTCAGCTGGTGGTCCTTGGAGTAATCAATACTGTAATCTCAAAACAGAAACAGTGATTATCAAAGATGCCAAAGGTAATATCATCAAAGAGGATTCAGTGGAAAAGCTGGTGTGTGATGATGGTCGCAAAGACTTTCTTCAATACAGTGGCATAGCCAAGAGTTGTAGAGAATTCTGGTATGAAATCAGTTTAAACGGATCATGGGTCAACAAGAAGGGTTATGTTTGTCAAAAATTTGATGGCAGTTGGGAAATCGTTCACACTGGCAATTAGTTTATTGCTGTTGAATCAGTGTGCTTCGCACACTGTGGCTGTGGACAGTCAAAGCACCTACAAGAGTGTGGAAACTGTGTACAGCAAAAACATGAGCAGTGCCAATTACATGGCTAATTTTTTCAAATACAACTACTACATGCTGAATGACGAAGACAAAGACAAACAAAAAACTGCCATATATTTCGCATTGAACAATTTGGATCACGACGTGGTGACCAGTTGGTACAGCAAAGATTCACAAGCACAAGGACATGTTAAAATAGTCAGCAGTTATCCTCAAGGCAGCGGCTATTGCAGAGTTATTTTCAGTCAATTGATATACAAAGGCAAAGAACGCAGTTTCAGTGAGACTGCTTGTTTAGACATAGCCCATTCAGGCTGGCGATTCATCAAATAAATTTGATAAATATATCCTGTAAAAAGGATAAAAATGTTATTGGGCATAATCACATTATTAACAGCATTTTCATTAAGCTCAGCCGCAATTTATTTTTCGGTGATAGGTCTAGTGGCCATATTTTCAGGAGCCGCTGTGCCAATCATATTCATGGGAACCACATTGGAATTAGCCAAGTTGGTCACGGCCAGTTGGTTGTATCGTAACTGGCACTTGGCAGCAAGATACATGAAAGTGTACATGAGTATTGCCATATTCATTCTGATGGTGATCACCAGCATGGGTGTGTTTGGATTCCTATCCAAATCACATCTACAACAAGGCGCTACGTCCAGCAATAACACTCAACAAATTGCCATCATTAATAGTCAGATCAAAACAGAACAAGACATAATTGATCGTCAACAAGATATTATCCGACGTAATTCAGGAGCAGGCGGTGGATCTGGAGAACGTATTGCTCAATTGAGAGAACGAATCAAACAGATGGACAAAGAAGTGGAAGCCTACACTTCG
>Ga0129333_10003921_pt1 | contig 13946 bp, 27 predicted proteins | sample CPB6_08_DNA_FD_94474 | JGI IMG/M metagenome (GOLD analysis project Ga0129333, IMG submission 94474) | Freshwater to marine salinity gradient microbial communities from Chesapeake Bay, USA - CPBay_Sum_0.6_0.8_DNA | ecosystem: Environmental > Aquatic > Marine > Coastal | place: USA: Chesapeake... | reverse complement strand
GCCATCGCTCCAAGAACTGCACTATCGCCATTGTCACGATTGCGCCAATAATCGTTCCCAAGAATACCACCAATACAAGCGGAAGACGCAATAATACCATTGCTATGACGCTTGAGAAGATCAAAATCCATCCTAGGGAAGCGGTAAAAATTATCCCCACGATAGGAATCGCTAACCATTTTGAAAAGATTGTTAAGACCTTCTTGATTGATTGCGTTAAGTACAAGATGGCTTCTTTGATTAAGTGTGCCATATTTACCCTTTTTGGTTTCACTTTCGTCTTCAACTACAAGACCAACATCGTCATCAACTTGTTTTGCAAGTTTGGCGTCTTCCTTATGCTTTTCTTTTTCTAGCTTCCAATCTGGAATTGATGGATGGATATAGGCTTCAATACCGTAAATAACCTTGAAGTCGGTTTTGCCTTCATCCTTCATTTTTTTGGCTTTCATCATTGCATATGAAAATGAATTCATATTACCGTGATTTGTAAAAGCCATACCATCAAGACCATTGCTATATGCAAAATCAATATGTTCGTCTGGAAATCCCATTCCATCAAAAATACTGAAGGTATCGTGTCCGTGAAGATTTGTAAATTTTAATGTTGGTTTCTTACGCTCTGTCATTTTTTCTCCACTCAATAAAATAGTGAGCTGCTACGTTGCCAATGAAAAGTATACTAACACGCCATAGAAATTCTTGCAAGGTAAATTGATCAGTCATTTTTTAATTTGCTCTCAAAAATTTCTACATCCCTAATAGAAGCAAAAAGTTCTTTTGTTACTTCTCCAATAAATTCGCCGTCATAACCGCTGTTTCTTAATGATCTTGCGGCAAGGAAACAACGATATAGGACATCATTATGTCTATCAAGACGATCAAAATTAACTTTCAGTTTCTCGTACTTCTTCTTCCAATCTTCTCTCATTTTGTATTCTCAATTCCTCTTCAGTTGGGAACAGCTTTCTCTTCTCTTTCACAAACACTACACTATGTTTTTTTAGTTGTTTAGCATATTCACTGGCTGTATATTCACAATATTTCTGCCACGAACTAATGTCGTGGAACCATGACAACTCTACCACAGAATTATTCACCGTGTCAAGAGGCTCAAATATTTCTTCCAGAGTAAATTCTCTGGCATCCTTTTCTTTTCTTTTCTCCCAATCTTCTATATTCTTTTTCTTTACTATATCTCTACAGTTTTTATAGTCAGTTGCATCGAAAGTAAATGGCAGATGTAAACCATCCTTAACAGTTTTTCCTCCGTATGAGAAGATCGTTTGTACTTCTTCTCTCAAGAACTTTTCTCTATATTCTCTAATAAAATCTGTTGGGGCAATTCCATATGGAAACGAGCAAAAGAAACGTCGTGGAGCAACCCATTTGCTGATAAAACAAGAAACACGGAAGGCTGAATCAGCTCCGTGTAAAACGCTCCAGCCTAATGAATCTTTACGATCATAATCTTTTGGTAAAATTGGCACATAAAATATAGGTATGTGTTTTGTTTTATTATTAATACCTAATACATCGCCCTCTTTTATTGGATCTAAGATATAGTCACCTAAACGTTTACGTAATAGTGGCGTTGTACCTTTATGTCCAACAACCCAAATTGATTTGCATCCAGCAATACCGCATTGATAAACAGCTTGCTCAACAGCTAAATAATCTGGAGCAACTGGAATTAATGAATCATGCCATGGCATTTTGAAATCCAAGGCTTTTCCGCCAATTGGCACAATACCAGCAAGATGATCAATTTGATTGTACTTGTACTTTTTGTATTTCCCCATATAAATCCTCCCTGATTATTGGAGCAGGAACATTATACAACATTTCTATGCTCTTTGGAAGGTCTTTATAGACGAGTTTATATTCTGGATGAACAAAGCGACAAACAGATTCAAGTTTTATCTTTTTAAAACAATTATTTGTTTTGTCCCAACGACCTTTTATTCCTGCTTTTTCCATGAAATGAGCAGTTTTCATTCTTGCAGCTATTTCTGAACAATCGAACTTGTCCATATCCTCTTGTTTTATATAAGATAATGCTATGCAATCTTTTTTATTATCTTTATTTTTATAAAAGAATCGCGTAGATAATTCAAATACTATCTTTTTTACAAAATTATCACCATCTGTTTCTAATTCCCAATAATCGTGATAAAGTCCAGAGCGAACACTTATAGTATCGGCAACAAGATTTATATGATCTTGCTTTTCATATTCTGCTGGCATTCCTTCAAGTTCTATTGCTCCAATATTTGGAAGCCATAATTTATTAAATTTAACATTAATAACAAGATTTTTTGTTGTTGCTAATGTTAAAGTATTAGCATCTTCTAATCTTGCTGAAAATACGTTTTGCGTTGGTAATAAACCAAGCAAAGAGACTCTAGAATGTAGATCATCATATTCTTTTCTTTTTATTTGCGGATCTACGAAATCATAGATTGGTGGAGCAATAAAAGAACCAATTGAATAGAATAATGGTATATTTTTTGTATAAGCAAAACGAAGCGAGTCTAGATTTAGACCGAAGATTATCTCATCGTATTCTAAATCTAAGACTCGCTGCATTTTTAACCATTCTTTACTTCGTAGTATGCTTTAATTGTTTCTGGGAATAATTCCTCAAGAATTTTTAGCATCGCTTCTGCAACTTTTTGAATTTCAAGTTGAGCACCTTCATGCGATCTCAATTCAATAAACTTTAGAATATTATTGAGATTTGCGCTTGCATAGTATTCTGTATAAAGATTCTGTGGCAGAATGCCTCTTGCTTGTTCGCGGCAAACGCCTCTACGCATCATTTCTTCATAAAGAAATACAGCAGCTAAATGGTGATCTCTAATTGCTCTTGATGCTGTAATTTCCCCAACTTCATAAACAACTGGATCAATTAGATCGTCTTCATTGCTAGCTTGACGGTTTTTTTCGTGTTGAGTCCTGAACTTCATTGGTTCATAAAATTCTAGATTCTCTGCTGTATAACGACGAGAAATTTCGTTATATGACCAAGTGCGGTGTCGGTGATGCTGCGAACGAATAAAGAGTGGAACCTTTACCCGAAACGTAACAAAGCAGTGTTCTAGAGTGCTTGTATGTTTATGCCTAATAAGATAACGGATAAGTTTGCGATCCTTATCGTCTAGTTCAGATTTATGAACGCCAAACGATACCCGAGCAGAGTTAACAATAGTAAGGTCTGAGCCAATTGCATCGACAAGTTCAACTTTTCCAATCTTATCTCCATATAATTCAAAACTTTTCATACTTTCACCACCACTCCATAAACAACATGCTCTGGAACAACAGAAACATCTTTACCATCTACTTGAACAGTTTCAACGTTATGCGAAGGAACTAGTAAAAACGAACCTTCGTCTTTTGCATAATCTGAGCCTTTAGCAGCGGCAACCAATTTAACAACAGCTAGCGGGCTGCTCTGCCGCTTGTATTCTGGCGGCAGAACAAACCCGTTAAATGTTGTATTGATGTTATCCTCTACTTTTTCTACTGGTAATTCTACATGAAGAAATTTATTGCGAGGATAAAAATACATTAGGCACCTTTAACTTTCTTGTACATTTCTAGAAGAGCATCCATATCGGTTTCGTCTTTTAGTAGACGCATAGCCTTAGTTAGATTACTCATTTCTTTCTTATCTAGCCAACCATTTTCAACATAGTTCTTTTTTAGATCCCTGCGTTGGTCCTTAAACGGTTCCATCGCTTGTTCAACGGCGCGCATTGACTTCACAAAATCTTTAACCCGCTCTTCCTTGCTCTTTGGCTTTTCGTCTGAAACTCCCATTACGCTACCCATTTTATTCTCCATTAAGTTTAGCAGCCAGTTTGTCCAGCTGTTTGTCTAAGATACCACGACGTTCATACTCTGTCAAGTCATCTAGGTCAAATTTTATTCCTGTGTCTTTTTTTTCTACCAAAATTTTACGATATAATGCCATTTCTTCGGAAGAATAATATCCTTCTTTTGATAATTTTACGTTTTTATTTAATCTTTTTGTTAGTTGCTCTTCTAAAAATTTTTGATCTAACTTAGGCATAGAAAAACCCCTCTATGACTTTTATATCATAGAGGGGTCGGTGCTGTAAAGACCTTTTTTTGACTAATAAGCCATCCTTCTGACTTCTTCTTCCGCCCTGCCGCATAGTTCTTTGACAGTTCTTAATACAACCTTATTATTAAGGTTTGTTTTATTTTCTTCATAAAACTTTAAAAATTTTTCTACAGAAGGAACTTTTGTTCTTAACTCTAAGACTGATTTGCCATAATAATCTTGAAACAAATTATCGATAAATTTAGTATCTCGAATTTTTAATTTAAGACCAATAGTGATTAACGCACTTTCTGCCGCCTCATAATCTTCTGTTTCTTTTAATAGTTCTTCTTTGATTAGTTCTTTCAAATATTCTTTTGTAATTTTCATATAAACTCTCCATTAAATAATATAAATAGTTATTTAATTGGACAAGCGCCCCCTTCGCATTCTAATGAGCTTTGCAAGTTTCCATCACCAGCATTATCGGTATTTATTGGTTTAATTTTGGCTGATAATTTTTCATATTGGTCTTTGGTAATTGTTTCTTTTGGAGCCTGTTTGAAGCCGTGTTCGCTGTGGCATAAAAATGAAATGGTTTTTAGATATTTAAGGTTATCTGCAAGCCAAGCTTTTAGCGCTGGTAATTCTTCCTTGCGATAATAAACAGTAACTGATACTGCTTGGTCTGCCCAGTGTTTTTGCGCCATTTTTACAACATCAAGTTGCTTCCAGGTTGTCCAATCCTCATCTGCGACAGGAGCGCTTTCTGGTGCGGCAACATAGAAATCTACAACTTGCGTATTGTGATCTAGTGTTCCATCAAAACGCATTACTGGCTCCATATAGTGACCAGCTTCACGAAGTAATGGTAATAACGGATCATTACCACTAAAACGAACGCGTTGAATAATATAGCGCGAATAAGCAGGGTGGACGCCTTCATATGAATCAAACACTTTAGAAATTGTGCCTGAAGGTTTAATAACAGTTGTTCTTAAACTTTCTGGAATTCCAAGCTCTCGACTATATTTGACGTTTTCATCTTGAATTGCTGCATATGCTCTATCCAAAACATCTGGCGTAAACAATGGACTTTGCAGACAACCAGTGATACCAGTCCCAATACGACGATTGCGTTTTACAACAGCATCACATTTTGGTTGATGATATTTTTCAGTTGTTACACGCTTGCCCCAACGATGCATCAATCTAGCAGCTTCGATAAATTCTGCTTCATTAGCAAGATTTGGTAATGCAATTTCTTGAAGATTGCATGGTTCACCGTCTTCAAGCGTTGCTTCCGCACATGGATTAACGCCGATTGCTGTGTCCGCTTTTTGCTCTCCCATTCTTCCATAAGCTTGCATATTTGTTCTATTAACAATTCCAAACGGCTCACCTTCTTCGTATGTTTTCCAAAATAGTGGATGTAAATCTTCCGTATCATCAACAACAACTGAAAAGTTAGCCATAGCACGCTGTGTAGGAATATTGCCAAGATCCCAACGCTTTGCTTTTAGGTATTCCTTGTCCCAAGGATCACCAAGGATAATAATCGCTGAACGGCGAACGTTACCAGCAACAACCATTTCACCAATAGCGCAAAGAATGTCCGCGGCGTCTAATGGTTTAACTCTGTGACCTTCGCGGCTTTTTAAAATTGCACACAATTTTTCTACAAATTGAACCAATGGTTTTGGTCCACTTGAAGTTCCACCGAAACCATGAATTGGATCGCCAGCAGGACGAACACAAACGGTTGAATAGGAAAATGAACGACCAGTAACAAAGTAACTTTCTAGCACTCTTTGAGTTAGCTCATTCCAGCCTTCGCGTGAATCTGGAACAATAAAGTCTGCGTCCTTTGTATCCCGTGAAACAATATTTACATCCTTTTTAACTCTTGGTAATTTTGATACAAAGCGGTGCTCAACGGACATTCCAACACCGCCGCCGAGCATTAATAAATCTTGCGCTAGAACAAAATTAGTCCATTCATCACCAGCAACGAACCAGCAGTTATTAAGAGCAACACCGCCTAGCTTTTTATGACTAGGGGCACCAGAATACCACCAACCACGGCCAGCAGGACCAGCCTTACGATTGGTCAAATAATACTTCAAGCGTGATATTTCTTCTTGTGAAACATTAAGCCCTTGGACATTTCCAGCGATAACACGCTCTACTGTGTCGCTCCAATTTTCTAGGAAGCCAAAATCTTTACGCGCATATGTTCGTTTATAAACAACTTTAGCTAAATTTGACCATTCACCCATTATAGTAACTCCTTGACGCGAACAACATTTTGTGCGCCGACTAAACGTGAAACTTCTTCATTATTTTCAATAAGCATAAAAGTTGGAACACCAGTTATTCCAAAATCCTGCGCCATGTCGCGGTTTTCATCAATATCAACAATTTCAAATTGAACGTCGGAACGCGCCTCTTTTAACTGTTGAAAAATCGGCTTTGCTTGCTTGCACGGGTTACACCAACTTGCGCTAAACATTACAATTTTTTTCATGATGCTTTCTTCTCCTTTTTATAATTCTTATATTTTTCTTTTAAGTTTGCTTCTTGTTTTTTTGTTGCATTTTCCATAATTTCTGTTGCTGTTTCTGTGGATTGTTGCAATACTTTGATCTTAACATTGCTTGTATCCATGAAAATAGGGAATACTAATCCATCAGGTCCGTTTCTGTTCTTGGCAACAAAAATACGTCCTTCGTTTGTGTTCTTATCCTTTATTGTTCTAGAGATTGTAAAGATGAAATCAGCGACGAAACATTTATTGAAGGCTTCTGAAATGCTCTCCATCGTGATAACTTCTGCGTTAAGTCCGCTTCGGTTAGTTTGAGATGCAGTCCAAACAGGACACCCATAAATTTGGGCAATGGCTCGCATTTCTTCATAGATGCTCTCCAATTCATTCCGCTTTTCACGTTGCGCGGTGATTGGTCTAATTAGGTCGCCGTAGTCAACAATGACCATATCAATTTTAAAATCTTTACGTTTTAATTTTTCAAGATGGTTCTTGATTGTATTTGTTGTTGCAGACTTGGTTGGGTATTCTTTAACAATAAGTTTACCTTTGATATCCTTAATATTTTCCCAAACAAGCTCCTTTTGGTCTTTAACATCGGATAGGGAAATTCCAGAAATACAAGAATCATAACGCAATGCAACAACCTTATCTTGTAATTCTAGTGAGTAGTGTACCACATTTTTACCAGCTCGCAATGCAGCGGCTCCAATATGGACTAATGCCATTGATTTACCAGCACCTGTTGGTGCAATAACGACACCAAGTTCGCCTTTTCCAAGCCCACCTTTGGTAATATTATCAATAAGATCCCAACCTGTAGAAAGTGGATTACGAGCAAGAATTTCAAAGCGTTTCTCAAAGTCTACAATAAAATCATAGCCGTGATTATTATCAGTTCCAAGCTTCAACGCATCATTGATAATCTTACTGATTTCATCATATGATGATTGTTGGATTAATCCAACTGATTTAATCATAGCTTCTTTTAATTTCTGCTTCCTACAGAAATCAAGAGAGACATCTTTAATATGTTGTTCGCCGTCTAATGAAAACTCATTAGCTTGAACTCTTGCAAAAAATTCTCGCGTTTGCTTTTGTAAAAGTTCTGGTTCTTTTTCAATTTCTGTACGCAAGATTGTTGTAATTGTATCCCGTGATGGATGCGTGCCATATTTTTTACGGTAATCAAATACTCTTTCTACGAAAAGACGTAGATATTTTAATTCAAAAAAATTTGGATCAAGAACTTCGCTGATCTGATCACAGAATACACGATCATCTAACATAATTTGTACTAAATTTTCTTGAAACTTAGTGCCATATTTTTCAAAACTCGCTTTTTCATTAACAAATGACATTGTTGCTCCGTTGGAAAGCTAACTATACACCAGACCATTAACAGTTTTCAAGCTGAATCTTTTTCAGTTGCATGAATAAATCTGAAAAATCCATTTCACCAAAACCATCTTGAATCGACATACGTATGATTTCTAGTTTATTGTACACACACTCACTATTTTCTAAGGCGTAATCAATACTGCGACTATCTTGCACAGAAATATTTGGAGTCCCAAGTTGCATAATTTTGTAATTATCACGAACTCGGTTTTGCTGCTCTAAAATTGTCTTATAGGCTTTAACTTCGGTTTCTGTATTTTTGCAAATATCTAAAAGGTCGTCAATAGTCACAAATTTTTGTTCTTTTAATACTGGAAACCTCTTTGCAACTGTTGGTAAACCAACACCATCTACGCCATCGATGTTATCTGACTTATCGCCAGAAAGAGCGCGGGCTAAACAAAAATTATTTGGATGAATTCCGTACTCTTCAACAATTTTCTTTTTGTTTAAGATTTCGTGTTGAACTGGCCGATAAAGAATTGTTGAATCATTGCACAACTGGATAAAATCTTTATCGCTTGATACAATAACTTTATTATAATCTTTTAACGAATGATGATTTACAACTGCTGAAATAGCATCATCGGCTTCAACGCCATCCATTAGCAATTGGATAATTGGCATTTGATTAATATACTCTGCCAATCTGGTCATCTGCCAGATTTTATTATCAATTTCTTCATTATCTGAAAGATTATGAATATTTCTATTTAAACGGATCGGGTTTCTCCCGTCTTTATAATTTTTATTCATAGACTTACGTTTTTGTGAACCGCCTTTACCATCCCAACAAATAACAACTCGATTTGGATTTACTTCACGACAAAGCTTTTGCAGGATTTTAAGAAATCCCTTTAAGCCGCCAATTGGCTGACCATTCGTTGAAACGCTTGGATCAACTATATAAGCACGAAAATAATTGTTGTTGCCATCAATAACTAAAACTTTTTTCTTATCCATTATTTGCCTCTTGGATACATCTCATAAATTTTTTCTACGGTTAGATCTAATATTTCATTGGCATAATCTTCTGAGCATAAAAGTTCCTCTTGACAACGAATATACCAAGCAATAGCTTCTTTGATTTGGTCGCGTTCCTTTGCGGCTTCATCGGCATAATCAGCTTCAGATTGTATAATCATAACCGCAGTTTTTGCTCTTTCTAAAAGAGTTGTTGGGATTTCTTCGCCTTTACCATTTACAATACCAGCAGGGTGTAAGGCATTATATGCTTCACTAATTTCTTGTTTAAGTTTTTTATTCTCTTCTAGCAATTCTTCATAAGTCATTTTACCCTCAAAACTTATAGGTTCCAATATGCTCGCCATCAACAGAATAATAAACCTGTCGGATACCACGTTCCTGCATTAGCGCATGGCACATAGTACAAGGCTTGCTCATTCGATCTTCTTTTTTACCCTTAGACGCTCGCGCAACATACATAATAGCTCCCTTGGTTTGCGAGAGAGGAATATTAAGAAGTGCTTTAATTTCTGCGTGATATGTAGAAACGCCTTTTTCTTCGGGACGATACTTAGCGCCAACCGAAGAATACTTTTCAGAATTAATCCCGAGATTAATGATAGCACCGCCCCTGACAAGCACAGCACCATGACGAAAGTTACCATAAGTAGAACACTCTGCCATCTTTTTAGCTAACTGAAAGATACCTCCGAACGCGATTGCTTGCGTCCTTCTTTGCTACAATAATCTCCTGCGGTGCATCGCTGTCCATAAAATAAAACCTCCTAGTGTTCTAATACTACCACTAGGAGGTCGTCTTGTCAAGAGGCTTTTGAAAGTAGCTTTATGTCGCCTATGAAAACAGCTTTCATTTCTCTATCGTCTTCAAGACCAAAAACTATTTTGATATTAACAGTTCCATTCCATTCGGCATTTTTATTAACTTTAGTAATAACTCCAATAACTTGTTTTTCTGGATGCCATTTGGAATGTATTTCTACTAAGTCTCCGACTTTTGGTTTGTAGCCCATTGCGCGCTCCTAACTGCATCATTTTCTTTTCTGCAAGGATCGCAAAGTGTACGCCACCAACCTTTTTGGCTAAGTTTGCCAGGATTTCCGCAATTCTCACAAATTTTAAACGATAGGCTTTCAGCAAAATCAATCATACCACGAACATAATCGCTTCCACCATAAACATAAAAACGCAGACCACCAAATTTTTCTTTAACTTGAGAAATGGTGACTTGAATAGCTTCATAATCTTGATCTGTTACAGATTCGCCTCGTTCCTTTTTATAGTCAAGACTCTTTTTATCATTTTCAACGGCGTTTTTAATATCGCTGCAAAGTTCATCAATAAGAGTAAGCCAGCCATCTCCACATTCAAACCAAAATGGCATAATATTGCCTTTGTATTCAAACTTGCGGATTAGATCTGTATATTTTTCATTGAGGTATTTATTATTTTCTTCGTTCATTTTAACAGCTCCCTAAAATAAATAAAAAATATCGAACTTCCTACAGCATACCCCAATCCTAGCACGGAAGCAAGCTTTAGTTTATTTTTTAAACTTTTTTCTTCGATCACTCCACTTATTCCAAAAAGATTAATAAGTGGATAGGTTAAATTAAAAAAGAAAAGGGCATAAAAACTATCATGATTGACACAATAGGTACATGCAGACAACCAAAAGTCTGCAAGCAATCCAGAAATAAATATCAAAAAATACTTCATTAGATTTTAATCTCAAAGTCTTTTCTCATTTTAAGTAGTGCAATGTTCTTCAATTTTGCCTCAACATCAACATCAATCGTATCATCGCGCATACCTTGTAATTGAATATCGGGAACATATCTGATCATTTGCGAGTGCGCTCGTTTTTTGTTGTATACCGCGTTTTCCATACCGATTTCAGTATTTGAAATATGCTGGAGGGGTTTAACCTGACCCCAAGTAGCAATAGATGCATTGTAAGCATCGTCAACAGATAAATCAGACGTATCAAAAGTGTGATGATGAGAATCGAAAACAACAGGAACAGCGGTGTGCTCGCTAATAGCAAGAAGATTCCTGACATTGTAGCATTTCTCGTCGTTTTCTAGCGTAAGTCGTCCACGGATGTTTTCTGGCAGAGTTTTGATGACTTCGATAAGTCTTTCGCTTCTTTTGGCTTTACCGCCGTGGATATTGATTGCATAATAAGGGCTAGCAGTGAACCCCATAGCATCAAACATCCAAGCATGATAAGCCAATTCATTAATGCTGTTCCTTACAGTTTTGTCACTATCGCTGCTAATAACACAAAATTGACCAGGATGACAAGTTACTCGGATTCCCGATTCCCTAAACCGTTTCCCAGCAAGAGCGAGGTCTGTTGTAATTTGTTCATCGTTTTTAGCAATATCTGAACAGAATTCAAATAGTGGGAATACGCTACTTGAAAGTCTGAAAGATTTGATGTTGCACTCATTGAGACGAGGAATGACTCGCAAGATTTCTTTGACGTTTCCACGATATGTTGCAAGAATTCTCTCTCTGCCATATTTGCCATTTTTATACGCGCCTAGTTGTAGTGACTTTTCATCAATGATGTTTTCAGTAAGTAGCTTGCCATTTCGGTTTTGTCGTTGTTCAACCCATTGGCAACACAATCCAAGACTCATTTTTTACCCTTTGCCTTTTCTAAGCATTCTCGTGAGCAATACCATTCACCTTCACCGCACATAATAAAAGTGCCAGGAATAACTTCTAGGCAAAGATGCTTTTCAAAAGCACCGCAATCGCAAGCGTGCCAATCGCGGTGCCAAGCGCAGTCGTTTGCGTGTTCGCTCATGCTACTCCTTTTTTGGGTCTTTAACCCACCCTGATCTTACGCTAAAGTAGCCCGCAACGCAAGCACAAGTTATTGAGCAGAAACTTTTGCCCGCATAATCATCGGGCACCTCAATCATGCGTGTGCCACGTTTTTTGTCTTGATTATCCCAATTGACACGGCGCTCACCGCAATCGGGATTACCGCATGGTATCTTTTTCATTTGCTTCTGCCTTTAATTTTTCAAGAAACTTTTCTAGTTCTTTAACAATAAATTGTCTTTCTTCTTCTGTTGCTGCATCTAGAATTCTAGATGCTTCTTGTGACAATTCAAACGAATAAGTTTTTTCCGACATTTCATTCTCCTTTTTCATTTTGTGTCACCCATTCCTTTGCTTGTTCTTCCGTATCAAATAACATTTCAAATTCTATATCAATATCGTGGGTCACAACCCATTTACCAGTTGGTTCCCAACAAGATAAACAACGGCAACCTTTTTCTAACTCGTAGTGTGGTTCTATTTGATATTTAGACATTTTAATTTTTAATAAAATTAAACAACATATTAAGATTAAGATAACCGCATTCTTTTACATTTGTAACAATTTGTTTTTCAAGAACATTAATATTGTTAATGTCCCATTTAACCATAGGATTAATTGTAGTAAGCCATTCTTTGAGTTGGTCGTTTGTCATTTTATTCTCCTTGCCCATTTGGGCATTTTATTTATTTAAAACCTTGTCTATGCGCTCCACCATTCTCTTGTGGGCTTTTGCGGTCATGTAAAGCCCCGCATTTGGAAAATTGTATTCTGATGCGTCCAAGTAGGACGCTAAAATACGAAGTTCTGCCCGTGCATCATCAAGCAGCGCACGCAACTTTTTATTTTCTTCTTCTAATTCGCCAACTTCATCGTATTCTTGATCAGTCATCGTAATCCCTCCAACATTTTATCAATTTCATCGCATAATTCTTCTTGTTCCCATTTTGCTTTTAGTGATTGCGGTTCAATTCCTATTTGGGAACGCGCTTTGACCAGCAACCTTCTTAAATGGAAGATTAGTTGATCTTTTTCTTCTTGTTGCCTTTTATGTTCTAGTAATGCTTTTTCACCAATTGATTGGTCATCATGCCATTGACTATTGCTCATTTTTATCCTCTATTCATGCGCCTTGCAGCACGCACTCTCGCTACCATCGTGGCAATCATACCACGACGCTTCCCAAGAAGCAAGCGCATCCCGTAGCCTGTTATTATCTGCTAATAGTTCTTCTACTCGCTTTAGCGCACCTGTTAGGTTTAGGTGTAGTTTATCGTGGGGATCAAGTATCTTTCGTAGTTCGGCAGCAACATCGGCATTACCCTCTGCTCGCCCCCTATTGTATTCTTCGGTGTCTGTTGAAATGTAGGTGTAAGTTGACATCACAATACCTCAAAATCTTCTTCTCTAATGTTAGTTGTAAAAACGCCACGATCATCCATTAGTACAGCATTATCACCAAATTCGGGGTTGTTGCTAATCCAACCCATAAAAAGACAACGCTCGCCCTTATCTATTTTAGCACTCCACATATTACGAGTACAACGAATCCAAGTGTATGGTTGGAATGTGCGAATTTCTTGTTTCTCTGCTGCGGCTTCAACTACTTTTTGTAGTTTAGATTTACGTGGCATCGGTGTACTCTGGAATTTGTAGGGCATTGATATTATCCGCCAACTCTGATCGGGAAGCCATTGAGCGCAACATTGGTTGACAAGCCTCTGCTGCCACTTTACGCATCGCTTCAGCACCACGCCTAAACGCTGCTCTTTCGTATTCCTTACGGAGAGCGATCATTTCGTCAGTCATAATATTTACTTCATTTTGTGAATATTCTTTTTCGTCAGTCATTTTATTTAACCTTTCTGCAAAATATCATACGCTGCGTGTTGTTCCCTTGTCCATTGTGCATAAGGAATACCGCCGCCATTACCAAAGAAGTAGCGTAGCAGTTTACGCAGTTTTGCATTTTCTGCTTCTAACTCACAACGGCATGCTTCTTGCGGAAACCGCATAGCCCAACCACATTTATCGCATAGTTCTCCACTAACTTGTTTTAGCATACAAAGTGGGCAACATTCGTGTGCCATAGGATAAACAATGTC
>Ga0129333_10003920_pt1 | contig 13947 bp, 17 predicted proteins | sample CPB6_08_DNA_FD_94474 | JGI IMG/M metagenome (GOLD analysis project Ga0129333, IMG submission 94474) | Freshwater to marine salinity gradient microbial communities from Chesapeake Bay, USA - CPBay_Sum_0.6_0.8_DNA | ecosystem: Environmental > Aquatic > Marine > Coastal | place: USA: Chesapeake... | reverse complement strand
TCTCCATTCTGGCCGACAATCACAAGTGTGCGAGAGCGAATTGTGCCCGGGATCGGACTCGAACCGATACGACGATTTCTCGTCAGGGGGGTTTAAGCCCCCCGCGTCTACCATTCCGCCACCCGGGCGCTTGGATCAGGCTACGCGGGTATCGGTGGAGGCAGCATCGACGTCGTCGCCGACGAATCCGGCATCGACCAGCGATTCCCACATCGCCGTGCGGATCGTGTCGGCATCGGGTGGCGTCAAGCGGTTGACGACGATCACTCCTTCGATCATGTCGGCAAGCACTGCGACGAAAGGGCGGTCACGCACGAGCACGGCCACGACTCCCCCTTGCTCGGTCCGTCGCAAGGTGCGCTGGACCCCGAGGGTGCGTGGCGGACTCCGGAAGCCCGGCGCATCGAGACCGAAACGCTGGGCCTCGTTGGCGAGAAAACGGGCAGCTGCCGCAAACATCATGGTCGTTCCGCCCGTCATGGCGACAGCATCACACACCCGTGTGATAGAGTGAATCGAGATGTCGACCACTGACACAAGCTCGCTCAACCCCATGCAGCAGGCCGTCGTAGATGCCCTCGGGAAGCCGCAGGGGTGGGAGCCACTGCCGAACGACATCGTGGTCGGTCTCGGTGACGCATTGACGGAATCTTTGGCCGACGTTGCCGAGCACTTCACCGTCGACAAGCCACTGTGGGTGAGCAAAGGCAAGCTCACGGCAATTCATGGCTGTGAAACGAATTTCGTGGCCACCCTCGACTCCTTCGAGTGGACCTTGCGCAACGTGAAAGGAACGGTGCTACACAAGGCGATCGAGCTCGGCATCAACTGGCGCGGCGAGCCAACACCGGGTGACGTGGTCGACGAGGCACTCGCACAACTCTCTGACGATGAACGCAGTGCTGGCGAGTTCATCGAGCAACTCTCCCCCGCAGAACGCGCACAACTGCGCAGCATGGCCATCGATGCGTACTCCAAGTTCGACGAATGCTTCCCACCACTCAAGAACTCGTGGCGCCCAGTGCTCGAAAGCTCTGCGAGAGTCGAACTCTTCGGTGGTCGCATCAATCTCTCGACTCGCGCCGACCTCACGCTTGGCGCCGTCGGAGCCAAAGTGATCGTCGACATGAAGTCGGGTCGCGTCTATCCGAACCACCGCGAGGAGCTTCGTTTCTATGCGCTCGTGGAATCGCTACGGGCGGGCGTCGCACCGCGCATGCTGGCGACCTATTCACTCGAGACCGCACGCGCCGACGTCGAGCAGGTGACCGAAGGCGTGCTCGTTTCAGCGATGCGAAAGACCGTGGATGGAATCCGCCAGATCGCTGAAGTTCAGTTGAAACTCCGCGAGCCGAGTTTGCGACCGTGCACCGCGTGTTACTGGTGTCCGCTCACGGAAACCTGTGACGAAGGAGCAGCCTTCATCGCTCGTCGCAACGATCCCGACGCCGACGACTACTGACGCTCGGGCGTCATCAACGCAACCGCCGTACCGAGGCCGACGCCACCACGAAACGCTGCGATCCGTCGACCTGGTTGCACTGCATCTCTCGGCGGACTCAAGACGTCGGGTCCCATGTGTCGCACGATTTCATCGAGGTTGTTCACGGTGAGGACGAACCCCCAGAGAAACGTTCTCTCGACGCGTTTCTGCTCCACGATTTCAACGATCACCGAACCGAGACGATGAAAACCCTGACGGACTCCGTCACCTGCCTCGCGAATCCGCCTCAACGGCTCGCCGGTCACCCGAGCAACGTCACTTGACGTGCGTTCGAGATCGTTCGTGAAGACCACGACATGGTCGACGCCGACGATGTCCAAAGTATTCGAGTCGGGTGTTGCCGGCTGCGTCAGATCAGCGTGATTCGTCGAGATTCCGTCGATGTCACCATCGCTGATACATCTGCTCAACGTCCACGATGAGATGCCCGGCTCCAGAGAGTCATCCAAACGGAGACTGAAATCGCCGACCGAACAGATCCCATCGACGAAGGTGAGACCAATCGAAGACCACGCGGTGGGCTGACCACCGACGACGAGTTGTGCGATTCGCGCCATCGTCAACGACGAGGGCTACCCGAGGTGATTAGCCGCGCCCCATGTTCGGGCGCTTGCCGTGGTTCGCCTTTGAGCGGCGCAGGCGCGCCTTGCGCTTCTTGGTCTTCTTCGACATAGGGTCGCAAGGCTAACGCCGGAAATCGACGATTGCGCCCTATGCCCGACGCCATCTGGCACGGCCGTCCGAATAGGGCGTGCCGCTCTGATTGGTCTTCGAACACACATAGGTCTTGCCGTTTGTGTACGTGCCAACTGCCCCCTCAGGCGAGCACCACGCACCGGGATAGACCCGCGAAACACCAGTTGACGACGCTGCGGTCGTGGACGTCGTTGAGGTCGTCGACTGAACGACACCACTGCCCGTCGTCGCCGAAGAAGAAGCTGACTGCGGGACCGACGTGGTAGACGCCGTCGTGTTCGACGGTGCGGGAACCGTTGGTGACGCACTCGGTGAACTCACCAGTCCTGCACCCGCAGGAAGCCCTGGCCATGGAGCGATGGTCAACGTCGAGCACGATGACATCAATAAGTTCTTCACTCGGCCCCACTCGCTTTGATCCATCGAAAGACCCCAGCGGGCCTTGACCGCGATCCAGTTTCCGAGATACGTGCATCGATATGAACGTGAAGGCGGCAACCAGTTACTCGGATCCTTGTCACTCTTGGACCGATTCACTCGATCGGTGACGGCAACCAACGTTCGCGAATCTGACGTGTCGTTGGCGTACGCCCTGCGCATCGCCGGGGTCCACGCCCACGCTCCTGAGTCCCACGCCTCCTTCAATGCAACCACGTGGTCGATGTCGATGCGCGAGGGATCGGACCATCGCGCGCCGTCGTACGGCGAGATCCAGTCACCTGCGATCACGTCACAGTCGATTGGGTCGAACTGCGGAAGGGTCACACTGTCACGCTTCAACACCTGGTCGCGCGAGTCGCAGCCATCGCCATCAACATCACGCCAATGTTCGAACGACGACCTGGAGTATCCGATTGGCCGCTCACGTTCGACGACAATCCCCTGCAACACGAGCATCGCCGGTCCTCCATTGCGAACCTTGGCGGTCGGCTCCGGCGACGTTGCTGCAACAGAATTCGAAGCGGACAAGGTCACGACGACGAGCGCGCTGTTCAGCGCGAGGCGCCAATTCATGAGTTCAACACTATCGGCACCAAATATGGTGCGTCTGGCTACGACGCGTGGATGACGAGTGGACTCTCTGGCTCGACCTGCGGCACGTCGTGTGCATCGAGTTCGATGAAGATGCACTCACCCGGACACACTTCCGCGGCACGCACGACCGCAAGATGATCGCGTTGTTCAACCCTGGCGAGGCTGCCGGAACTGCCTGGATCATTCAGTGCGACTCCGCGTTCCGCGACATAGGCGATGCCATCTTCGAGTTGGACAAACACGTCGGGACAGTGATCGATGCACAGTCCATCACCTGTGCACAAGTCTTGGTCGATCCACACGCGCATCGCGCGAATGTTACTGCCGTTCGACGACTATGCGCCAAGCAGTGCAACGAGATTGATCGCAATGAACACGACATTGCGCGCCACCGTCCACCACGAAATCGGACGCTTTCGAGCGGCACCGAAACACGCACATGGCGGCCGCAATCCACGAGCGAGAAGACTGACGAGAAGCAGGGTGAACGCCACGAGCAGTGTGAGTGACGCGACGAGAGCGACTATCGGCCAGATCTGCGCAACGAGGACGACCCCCACGAGTCCCTCGAGTGGCGCAATGATGCTGGCGATCGAGCGTGAAACACCGAGCTGTGTAGCTTGTGCGATCCAACTACGTCGATCAATCAGCTTCTGCGTCGAAGAAAAGATGAAGACTGCGCCAACGAACGCGGCGCACCATTCACTCAGATTCCACATCAGCGTGGTTGGGGTGGAACAACGCCAGTGACTGCGCTCTTGTAGAACACCATCGCCTCCCCAGCCGCTGAATCGAGCGTCAATTCCCGCACACGCCCAAGGACGAAGAGGTGATCACCCGCGGGCGTCACCGACTCGATCGTGCAGTCGATCTGGGCAAGAGTTCCTGCGATCACGGGCATACCTGAGGTGGATGGCTTCGTTACAACTCCGTCGAAACGATCCGCACCATCAGTTGGCTCCTTGGCGAATCTCCAGCACAACTCATCCTGCGCAGAGGTCAACACGTTCACGCAGAAGGAACCACCCTGTTCAATCTCTGGCCACGACCGCGAAGTAACGCCTGGAAAGAATCCAACGAGTGGCGGATCGAGCGACACTGACACGACACTGCCAATCGTGATGCCCCACCGCTCACCAGCGCGATTCACACCGGTGACGACGCACACACCCGTTGGCAGATGCCCGAGCACTGTGCGGAACTGTTTGGAGTCGATCTCACCAGACATCGTCGTCATGCTACTCAAGTAGTGTTTCGCTATGACCGAGACTCCACGCATCGAGCACGAACGTCACTCTGCAAATGGTGTCGATTTCGAAGTGTTGACCTGCGGCTCGGGTCCACTGGCACTGTGCCTCCACGGCTTCCCCGACACGGCGCACTCCTGGCGGCATCTCCTGCCAGAACTTGCCTCTGCCGGTTTTCGTGCAGTCGCACCATTCATGCGTGGCTATGCACCGACATCGGTCGCACCGAACGGTGCATACCAAACCGCTGCGCTCGCGACTGATGCGAATGCGTTGCACGACGTCCTCGAAGGTGACGAACACGCAGTCATCATCGGTCACGACTGGGGAGCTCCAGCGACCTACGGTGCGGCAATCCTCGAACCACATCGCTGGGCACGGGTCGTCGGCATGTCCGTTCCACCATGGAACGTCTTCGGCACCGCGTTCCTCACAAACCAGGACCAGATCCAGCGCAGTTGGTACATGTTCTTCTTCCAGCATCCGCTGAGTGACCACATCGTGTCGTCCAACGACATGGCGTTCATCGATCGACTGTGGTCGCAGTGGTCGCCGGGCTTCGATGGGATCGAGGACGCACGTCGAGTAAAGGAAGCGCTCACCGATCCAGCTCATCTGAGTGCAGCACTGGGTTACTACCGCGCGACCATCGGACAGGGCTATCGTGACCCAGCACTCGCAGATGCACAGACAGCGATGCAGACTGAGACTCCCACACAGCCAGTTCTGTACCTCCACGGCGAGACCGACGGTTGCATCGGTGTCGAACTGGCCCGCGACGCAGATTCCCGCAAACCCAGCAACGCACGAGTCGTCATCGTCGAGAAGGCTGGCCACTTCCTTCAACTCGAACAGCCACGACGAGTCAATGAACTCATCGTTGACTGGGTTACGGCAGGCTGAGGAATCCGTCGCGATCGACGACGAGACGTTCGTCAAGCAATTGTTCGACCAGTCGCTGCGCACGTTCAGCATCAATCTCGCCCATCACCGTGCGCGCCTCTGTTGTGGGCAATCCGCGATGCGTGAGCGCTTTCAGAAGCTTGCCTCGCGCCTGTCGGTCTGATCCTTCGAAACGACCTTGCGGTCGCGATGTTCCCGCAGTCAGCGGTGCGGGATCCTCCCCGTTCACTCCGGCCCAGCCACACGACGTTTTCACCGGGCATTCGCTACAGCGCGGGGCACGCGCAGTGCAGACGATCGCACCGAAATCCATCAACACCTGATTCCACTCCCACGACAAACCCGCGGGAACCGAGTCGTCCGCGATGAGCTGCAGTTCTTTTTTTCCGAGTGGCCGATTCTCAATTCGGGCCAACACGCGAGCCACGTTGGTGTCGACTATCCCCAATTCACGATGATCGGCGAATACGAGCACCGCACGCGCTGTGTAGTCACCAACACCAGGAAGTGCGAGCAAGTCCTCGAGGGTGTCTGGCACGTCGCCGCCATGATCCTCGACGATGGTCTTGGCGGCCTCGTGGAGGTTTCGACAGCGTCGCGGATAGCCGAGTCCGCTCCACAGCGTGAGCAGTTCACCGAGTGGCGCGCGAGCACAGTCTTTCGGAGTCGGATACGCGTCGACGAAAGCGAGAAACTTCCCCACGACTCGATCAACTTGCGTTTGTTGCGACATCACCTCGCTCACGAGGATGTGCCAGCGATCGCGCGTCGATCGCCACGGCAATTCACGGAGTTGAGGCAGACCCCATGCGAGCAAGGGGTCGACGAGTCCCGCTATTGACCCCAGACGTCTTGACCGTCGTACGGGCGCTTGCGTTCGGGCAGCGCGGACCGCTTCCAGACCATCACGCGTCGGCGAAAGTAACAGACTTCCTTGCCGTCTTGGTTGAACCCCTTCGTCTCGACGGTGACGACACCGCGATCGTTCTTCGACTTCGACTCCTGCACGTCGAGGACTCGCGTCTCGGCATGGATGGTGTCGCCGTGAAACGTGGGGAACTTGTGCTGCAGTGTTTCCACCTCGAGGTTCGCGATTGCTGCGCCACTCACGTCCGGCACGCTCATGCCCAGGACCAGTGAGTAGACGAGATTGCCGACGACAACATTGCGACCCTGAACGCTCTGCGAAGCGAACCAATCGTTGGTGTGCAGAGGATGGTGGTTCATCGTGATCATGCAGAACAGATGGTCGTCTGCTTCCGTGATCGTCTTGCCCGGCCAGTGACGATAGACGTCGCCGACGACGAAATCCTCGAGGCAGCGGCCGAATGGTCGTTCGTGTGTGGTCATGTCACCTCACGCTACCCATCAATGTCGTCATCGTCGTCCATTCCCTTGAAGTCGGGCAACGGGAACTGACCGGTGCGGTCACGTGGTGCATAATGTTCGATCCAGTCGATGCGACTCGACGGGTGCGCGACTTCGTCAGCTGCGATACGACGAATCGGCTTCAACTTCTGACGTCGCTCGATAGCAAACGGCCCTACGCGCAACGTGAGATACAACACGCCACCGACAATGATGGGCACCCAGTACTGCGCGACGCGATACGAAAGGACGCCGACCGTCGCCGTGTTGCGCGTGAGACCGAATCCGATCAGCGTCGGAATGTAGATGCCCTCGACGATTCCGAGCCCGCCGGGAGTGATCGGCACAACCGACATGATGTTGGCCAGTCCGAACGACACGATCAACGCATCGAAATCGAGCGATGCGCCGAAAGCACGTAGAAACACCCAGAGCGCGACTGCATCGAGCAACCAGTTCACCGTGGCCCAAAACAACACCCGCCACAACAGGCCTGGCTCCGATGCGAGGCCTTGCAATCGGTTCCCCATGTGGCGCAGAACTTCTGCTGCCCGGTCTTCATCGAAGCGCATGGTTCGTGCGCACCAGCGCAATGCGCGCTCAGCGCGACCCTGGCCGTCGATCAATCCGAAGATCAATGCGGCAGCGATCAGCATCACGATGACACCGACGAGTGCGGCCGTGCCGTACGCGGCGTTCACTCCGCGACCAGGGATCGAGGCAATCAACCCGACCCACAAAATCAGGTTGAGCACCACTGCCGACCCGAGTCCTGCAGTGGCAAGTGCAAAGCCGGCATCTGGCCCACTTACGCCCGACAGCGTCAACAGGCGATAGCCAAGCGCGCTACTGGCGGCACTGCCACCCGGAAGAATGTTGCCGACGGCCTTCGTACTCATCTGGATGCGAAACAGTCTCCATACCGATGGCGTTTGGTGGTGGGTCCCGAGGACGGCATGGGTAAGCATCGAATACGCGAACAGGGCCGCCATCTCGAGAGCGAGTCCGAGGACGAGCAAAGACGGCGTGACGTGGCTCAGTTCTGCCACCGCGTTCCGGAATCCGGGGATGAGCGGCAAGATGAAGAAGTAGACGATCGCGGCGAACAGCACCCACTTCAGGGTCGTGAGGGTCGAGCGAAGCCCGCTGATCGATACCACTACCCCAAATCGTAGGCGAGTCACTCCCGCACGGTTAGGCCAACGGAAATACCTCTCGGTAGCGTTGCCCCATGGCCTCCACATCTTCGAGAACCTCTCCAGACATCACACGTGCAGCAGAAGTTGTCGACGTCGCTCGTGGGGTGGTTCGCACGGGGATCGCAACACTGATCGCCAACGGCGGCCCCGATGTGCAGCAACAACTCGCCTACGACATCGCGCACAGCGCCGCAGCAGTCGAAACGGCCTCGTCACTCATCGACTACGGCGCGAAGGGCGAAACCGAGGGACTCATCACTTGTGCATTCGTCGCGGACATGGTGCATGAGGTTGCCAGTCGTATTCTCGGCCGCGAGCCACTGTGGGGCGTCAGTGCCCAACCCTTCGCATCGGCGATGGACTTCGTCTCGACCTATCGCAATCCCGACTTCGTTGCCTCACTTGCAGACTCGCAAGGTCCGCGGCACTTGGATGACGAGTTTGAGATGGTGCAGGACACGTTTCGCGGCTTCGCCGCAAAGATCATCGCCCCACGTGCGGAACACGTCCACCGATACAACGATGACGTCCCCGAGGAGATCATCTCTGGTCTTGCAGAGCTCGGCGCATTCGGTCTGTCGGTGCCGAGCGAGTACGGCGGCTTCAGCGAAGGCGGCGACGGTGAATACATGGCGAGCTGCATCGCCACCGAAGAACTCTCGCGCGCATCCCTCGGAATCGGTGGCTCACTGATCACGCGACCGGAGATCCTCACCCGCGCACTCGTGAAGGGTGGCACCGAGGCTCAAAAGAAGGAGTGGCTGCCGAAGTTGGCAACCACTGAAGTCATGGCGGCAGTCGCAGTGACGGAACCCGACTACGGCAGCGACGTCGCCAGCCTGAAGACCACCGCTGTCCGCACTCCCGATTCCGATGGCAACGACGGCTGGGTGATCAACGGAGTCAAGACGTGGTGCACCTTCGGCGCACGCGCCAACGTGCTCATGTTGCTTGCGCGCACAGATCCTGATCGCAGCAAGTTGCACAAGGGTCTCAGCATCTTCATCGTTCCAAAGCCGATCGGCGACGCACACGGCTTCATGTTCACTCAACCCGGTGGCGGAAAGATGGAGGGTCGCCCGATCGACACCATCGGCTATCGCGGCATGCATAGCTACGAAATCGCGATCGAAAACTGGTGGGTCCCCCACGCCAACTTGATCGGCGAAGACGACGGTCTCGGCAAGGGCTTCTACTACCAAATGGAAGGCTTCGAAAATGGTCGACTCCAGACCGCTGCGCGTGCAGTCGGAGTAATGCAGGCCGCATATGAAGCCGCCTACGACTACGCCACCAACCGCACCGTGTTCGGAAGCCCAATCTCCGAGTACCAGCTCACGAAGCTGAAGCTCGGCCGAATGGCCGTCATCACACAGGCGTCACGCCAGTTCAGTTATGCAGTCGCCAAGATGATGGGCAAGGGCGAAGGTGCGATGGAAGCGAGCATGGTCAAGGCGTATGTCTGCAAGGCTGCCGAGTGGGTCACCCGTGAAGCAATGCAGATCCACGGCGGTTACGGCTACGCCGAGGAATATCCGGTTTCGCGACTTTTCGTCGATGCACGCGTGCTGTCAATCTTCGAAGGAGCAGACGAGACACTGTGCCTGAAGGTGATCGCTCGCCGGCTGTGTGAGGAATCCAAACCTCGCTAGACGAAGTTCATCACGTCGTGTACCGACGTGATGCGTTCGCAGTCAAACTCTGCGTGATCGTCATAGGGATCGAGGAGCAACGGGTGGAGTCCCGCGTTGCGTGCTCCGCCCACGTCGTTCACGTAGGAGTCTCCGACGTATGCGATGCGATCGGTGGAGATTCCCCGACTTTTCAGTAGCGCGATGGCATTGGCGAATACACCGGGATGCGGCTTAGCCACGCCCACGGCGTGCGAGTCGGTGACGATCAACACCGGCACACCCGCGCCAGAGCCGACCTGGCACACACATTGCGCGGCGAGTGTCGCCTCGACCTGACCACTCGCGTTCGATACAACACCAATCGGCAATCCGTGAAGGTGGAGTCGCCATAAGGCGGCCACCGAGTCATCAATAGGAAAACGCCACAGGAACGGCGAGAACATCTTGCGCGCGATCTCTTGTGCTTGTGACTTGTGTTGGTCGGGAATCCCGACGCAGTCCATGTAGGCCTCGCGATACGGCTCCCAGCTGAACGAATCGATCGTGTCCTTCGCATGAGCAGCCGCGTAGCGATCGAGATTCGCCATGCCCGCGTAGTGCGCCCGCATCAACGAGGGAATCGACGCGTCTCCTCCGAATGGTGCGACCGCTCTCGACATCGCGACCGGGTCAGGAAGGATGAACACACCACCCGCATCGAAAAGCACCGCGTCGAAGCGAGGTGACACGGAGTCGTCAGCTCTTCGGCGAACGCACGCGACCGGCTCGCTCGCCGCGCGAGATGAACTTGAGTGCCATCTTGCGACTGGCCTCGTCGATCATCTCATTGCCGAACATCACTGCGCCCTTGCCTTCACCCTCGGTTGCTTCCCTGTAGGCGTCGATGATCGCCCACGCACGATCGAACTGTTCCTGCGTCGGCGAGAACACGTCGTTGAGCACCGTGACCTGGTCGGGGTGCAACGCCCACTTGCCGTCGAAACCGAGCATGCGAGCACGCAGCGAGTAATTGCGCAATCCCTCTGAGTCGCGAACGTGGAGGAATGGACCGTCGATGACCTGCAATGAGTTCGCACGGCCGGCCATCAAGATCTTGTTGAACACATAGTGGAAGTGATCTCCTGGGTACTGCTCGATCGGCACGCCACCCGTAAGGACCGGCATCTCCATGCTCGCAGCGAAGTCGGCCGGACCGAAGATGATCGTCTCGAGTCGCGGGCTTGCCGCACAGATCTCTTCGACGTTGATGAGACCACGCGCGGTTTCGATCTGGGCTTCGATGCCGATGTGCCCGATCGGAAGTCCTGCAGCGATTTCCACTTGACGAAGCAACATGTCGGTGGCGACGATCTGTGCGGCCGACTCGACTTTCGGCAGCATGATTTCGTCCAATCGCGGACCCGCGTTGCCGACCACTTCGATGATGTCGAAGGCCGTCCACTTCGTCGACCAATCGTTCACCCGCACGCACAGGACCTTGTCGCCCCACTCCTGTGTGCGGATTGCGGTAGCGATCTTTGCCCGCGAGGCCTCTTTTTCTTTTGGCGCTACCGCATCTTCAAGATCGAGGAACACCATGTCGGCGGGGATGCCTGGACCCTTGGCGAGCATTTTGTCCGACGATCCAGGAATCGACAGGCAGGAACGACGGGGCAGGTTGCGTGAACGAGCGGACATGCGCCCAAGGCTAGGGGGCGACGCGGTAGGCACACGAATGGATGTGCCGACGGCCATATCGGGTCGCGCGACCCAAGATTGCTACCGTTTCAGGCGTGGCAACAGCACCCTCCCTCGACACCGTCCTCACCCCACTCGACGCGGACGGTCGGACGTTGCGCGAGTGGCTCACCCTTTTCCATCTCACGAGCTTCATCATCGACCCGTACACGCACGAAAGTGCGTGGATCCTGAACACCTGCGCTCGCATCATGCGTCAGTTCTCCGGTGCCGCCACCCGCGTCAACTTCGTCGTCACCGCGAGTGCAACTGAAGCCAAGCAGTTCCTCGGACCACTCGCGACAGAGTTCCTCACCTTCGCCGACCCTGACCGCACCTTCGTCAAGCAACTGGGCCTCAGCGAACTCCCCGCCTTCGTCTTCCTTCGCGGAGACGGAACGGTGGCCGCGAGCGCCGAAGGTTGGAACCCAACGGAATGGCGCGTGGTCGCGTCGACGATCGCCGAGACGGTGGCGTGGTCTAAGCCACTCATCCCGGCATCAGGCGATCCTGGCGCGTTCAAGGGAACGCCAGCTCTCGTCTAAGCGCGAGCGGTCGGGACCAACGATGGCTTCATCCCAACCGGCACCATTCGTTCACTCCGATCTGCTCCCACTCGGCCCGGACACGACCGAGTACCGACTGCTCGGAACCGATGGCATCGACACGTTCACTACACCTCACGGTGAGTTCCTTCGCGTCGATCCCTCGGCGATCACACTGCTCACTCGAACTGCGATGCGCGACATCGCCCACTTGTTGCGCTCGGGCCATCTCGAGCAACTCGCCAAGATTCTCGATGATCCAGAGGCAAGTGCCAACGACCGATTCGTTGCGCTCGATCTCCTGAAGAACGCGAGCATCGCCGCCGGTGGTGTGTTGCCGATGTGCCAGGACACCGGGACAGCGATCGTAAAAGCCAAGAAGGGCCAGTTCGTGTTCACTGGCGGCGGAGATGAGGAAGCGATCGCTCGCGGTATCTACGACACCTATCTCACGAGCAACCTGCGCTATAGCCAACTCGCGCCTCTCACGATGTACGACGAGCGCAACACCGACACGAACCTGCCGGCCGAGATCAAGATCCACGCGGTCGATGGAGATGCCTACAAGTTCCTGTTCCTCGCCAAGGGTGGCGGTTCGGCGAACAAGAGTTACCTGTTCCAAGAGACGAAGGCCCTCCTGAACGAAAAGATGTTGTTGCCGTGGCTGTTCGAGAAGATGAAGACACTCGGCACCGCAGCGTGCCCGCCCTACCATCTCGCCGTCGTGATCGGCGGAACGTCTGCTGAGTACGCCGTCGAGACGGCCAAGTTGGCAAGTGCTCGCTATCTCGACTCACTGCCGACGAGCGGCAGTGCAACTGGTCACGGATTCCGCGACCTCGACCTTGAAGCCAAGGTGCTGAAGCTCTCTCAGCAAACGGGAATCGGCGCACAATTCGGTGGCAAATACTTCTGCCACGACGTGCGCGTCATTCGACTTCCCCGCCATGGAGCAAGTTGTCCAGTAGCGATGGCCGTCTCGTGCAGCGCAGATCGCCAGGCTCTCGGCAAGATCACCCGCGACGGCATCTTCCTCGAGCAACTCGAGACCGATCCTGCTCGCTTCCTCCCTGAGGTGACGGTCGAGGATCTGCACGACACCGTGGTATCGATCGATCTCAACAAGCCGATGAGCGAGATTCGAGACACGCTGTCCAAGTACCCAGTCAAGACTCGGGTGATGCTGAGTGGCCCGATGGTCGTCGCGCGCGACATTGCGCACGCCAAGATCAAGGAACGGCTCGATGCAGGCAACGGGCTTCCGAACTACATGAAGGACCACTGCGTGTATTACGCCGGACCTGCCAAGACCCCAGATGGCATGGCTTCCGGTGCGTTCGGCCCAACGACGGCCGGTCGCATGGACTCCTACGTCGCGGAATTCCAAGCTGCGGGTGGCAGCTTCGTCATGCTCGCCAAAGGCAATCGCTCGCGTCAAGTAACCGAGGCGTGCAAGACCTACGGCGGCTTTTACCTCGGTTCCATCGGCGGTCCAGCTGCTCGACTCGCACAGGATTGCATCACCAAGGTCGAGGTCCTGGAGTACGCCGAGCTCGGTATGGAAGCGGTGTGGAAGATCGAGGTTCGTGACTTCCCCGCCTTCATCGTCGTCGACGACAAGGGCAACGACTTCTTCGACGAGGTCAATGCGACCCTCGGAACTCCGATCGCGCTGCGTTAGCGCGAGATCAGCTTCTTCATCACGGCGCGCGTTGCCGCAGACTCCTCCGGCGTCGCACCAAACTCGACCGCAGCGAAGTCAGTGACACCGATTCCTTCGAGAGAAGCAATTCGTTCGAACACCTCCGACTCGGAACCTGCAATTGCAATGTCGGCCGGACCGGCCGCACCCTCGTGGTCAAGCATCGCGCGATAGCTCGGAAGCTGGCCATAAACGGCGAAAATCTTCGCTGCCCGCTCCTTGGCATCTGCGACGTTCGAAGTGACACACACTGGCAGTGCCGCGACGACACGTGGAGCCGGACGACCGAGTTGCTTGGCAGCCTCTGTGATCGTCGGAACGGTGAGCGTGCGCAAAGTTTCTGGGCCAGTGCACCACGTGAGCGTGCCGTCGGTCATTCCCGCGGCGAGCTTGAGCAT
>Ga0129333_10003919_pt1 | contig 13949 bp, 9 predicted proteins | sample CPB6_08_DNA_FD_94474 | JGI IMG/M metagenome (GOLD analysis project Ga0129333, IMG submission 94474) | Freshwater to marine salinity gradient microbial communities from Chesapeake Bay, USA - CPBay_Sum_0.6_0.8_DNA | ecosystem: Environmental > Aquatic > Marine > Coastal | place: USA: Chesapeake Bay... | reverse complement strand
TATCGCTTGTAACCACGCTGCTAAGGTTTCATTGGCATCGGCAGGGCGTATGACATTGAGATTGGGAATCGCTCTTAACATTGCAAGTTGATCAATCGGTTGATGGGTAGGACCATCTTCGCCAAGGGCAACAGAGTCATGTGAAAAAACAAAGATAGAAGGAATATGACTAAGAGCCGCTAAGCGAATGGCAGGTTTCATATAGTCGGCAAATGCAAGGAAGGTTCCGGTATACACACGAAGCCCTCGGTGTAACATCATCCCGTTTTGAATCGAAGCCATGGCAAATTCTCGAATTCCGAAATTGATGTTTTTACCAGCAGGATTCGTTGCCGTCATATCGGTTGCATTCGCTAGTGTGGTCATCACGGATTTAGCGACGTCTGCACTTCCTCCCACTAACATTGGTAAATGGCCAGACAATGCATTCAACACTTGTAATGAAGAATTACGCGTTGCATCTTTATAACCCACGGGAAAACTCATGATGGTTGAAGGTAAATGCTGAACAAACTTTAAGGTATCACCTTGTTTAAATGCTTTCGCAATTTCTGGTTTGGTTTGTTCAATCGAATGCCATTGGCGCATCCATTTCTTATATTTATTCTTTCCACGTTTTCCAAATGATACTTGTAAATGATCATAGACTTCTTGTGGCACAAAAAAGTCTGGATGCGACCATCCATAGCTTTGTTTAGCGGCCACACCATCTTCAATCCCTAGTGGATTACCATGAACTTTATAGGTGCCTTGATTTTTTGAACCTTGACCAATCACCGTCTTCATCATAATCATCGTCGGTTTTGTTTGACTGCGTTTTGCTTTACGAATGGCTTTATCAAGGGCGATGATATCGTTTCCATCCTCAACCACGATTACTTGCCAACCTGATGCGATGAATCGTTTTTTTACATCTTCTGAAAAGGACATTGCTAAAGGACCGTCTAATGTGACTTGGTTCGCATCATAAATTAAAATTAATTTATTCAGTTGTTGATGACCGGCAAAAGAAATTGCTTCTTGAGAAATACCTTCTTGTAAACAACCATCACCACTTAAGACATAGGTGTAGTGATCTATCAATCCATCTTGCGCATACATCGCTCGTAATGTGCGTTCTGCAAGCGCAAATCCAACGGCTTGCCCTATCCCTTGTCCCAAAGGACCGGTGGTGGCGTCTACCCCTGGTGTCAAATGAACTTCAGGGTGACCCGGAGTTTTACTGCCGAGTTGGCGAAATAATTTTAATTGTTCAATTGGTAAATCATAGCCTGCTAAATGCAAGATACCGTAAAGAAGCATACTGGCATGACCCGCAGATAAAACAAAACGATCGCGATTAATCCAATCCGGATTTTTTGGGTCACTAACCAGGTGTTTACTAAATAAAGTGTAAACCGCAGGAGCCGATCCAATTGGCATACCTGGGTGGCCACTTTTGGCCGCATTGGTCGCATCAATTGCGAGGGCACGTAAAGCACTAATCGTTAGTTGTTCAATACTCATTTTTTCTCCTTCAATTGAATGGATAATTCATCAAGTTGTTTGGTTTCAACCGTGTTCGGCGTGCCTTCAAGTAAACCGACCATTTTTAAATTCTTCGGGAAAGCGATCACGTCTTTAATGTTATCAGTGCCTGCCATGATCATCGTTAATCGATCAAGTCCAAAGGCAATGCCACCATGGGGTGGGGTTCCATAATTAAAGGCTTGAATAAACCATCCAAATTTCTTTTGAATCGCTTCTTCACTCATGCCCAATAATGAGAAGATTTGTTTTTGAATAGCCTTATCATAAATTCTCATCGAGCCGCCACCTGCTTCATAACCATTGATGACTAAGTCATAAGCCTGGGCAAGGACCTTCTTTGGTTGGGATTGTAATAGCGGTAAATGGATATCTTGCGGACGTGTGAAGGGGTGATGCGCGGCGACTAATTGACCTTCATCATTGGTGTCAAACAATGGGAAATCCGTGACCCAAGCAATGGCAACTTTCTTTTCATCCACGAGGTTTAACAATTTTGCTCCTCTTGTTCTAAGAATCCCCATCGCCGTATTGAGGACCGTGAGGTCTGCATGCGAGGCAATAAGATAAACATCCCCGGGTTTTAAATCCAACAATCGTGTCAGTTCTTCGACCGATTCTGGTGCAACAAACTTTAAGAAAGAACTTTGTAATTGACCTTGGTCGTGTTTAAACATGACCAGACCTTTAATGCCAAATGGTTTAACAAATGTCGTCCATTCATCAAGGATTTTTCTCGAGATAATACCAGCGGCATTCGCTAATTTTAATCCTTTGATGTTTGAAGATTCAAAGCCTGCTTTTTCATATGCGTTTTTTATGATTGTTGGCACGCTTGATAATGGAAGATCAAAACGTAAATCAGGTTTATCCGTACCATAAAGTGCCATCGCCTTTTCATAACTGAGGCGAGGAAAAGGTTGTGGCAATGAAAGTCCTTTCACCGATTGAAAGACCTCTCGAAGTGCTGCCTCCATCAAGTTTAACAATTCATCTTGGCTTAAGAATGAAGCTTCAACGTCAATTTGGGTAAAATCGGGTTGGCGGTCTGCTCGTAAGTCTTCATCTCGAAAACAACGGGCAATTTGGTAATATCTTTCGAGGCCACCAATCATCAATAATTGTTTATAGATTTGAGGTGATTGGGGTAAAGCATAAAAAGATCCAGGTGTTAATCTTGAAGGCACTAAAAAGTCTCGTGCACCACCAGGGGTGGATAGGGTTAATAAGGGGGTTTCAATATTGGTGAAGTCATGCTTCGCAAAGAAAGCATGAAATGCGGTCAAGATTTTGCTGCGCGTGATCAGGATATCTTGCATCGGTTTTCGCCGTAAATCCAAGTAACGATATTGCAAACGAATATCTTCACCAGCATCTGTGACGTCATCGACAATTAAAGGCAACGCTTCAGATTCGTTAATCACTTTCAAATTGGAAACTTCGACTTCAATTTCTCCTGTTGCTAAGCTAGGATTGGCAACAGCTTTTTTGCTAATCACACCTTGAATTTGAATCAAGTATTCGTTTTTGATGTCCGGAACTTTTGTTGGATCTTTGATCATCAATTGAACAATGCCCGAACGATCCCTTAAATCAATGAACATTAACGAACCTAAATTACGTTTACGTTGGACCCATCCGATTAATGTAACGGATTGCCCCACATCTTTAAGACGAAGGCTTCCATTCACGTGACTACGATAAAGCATCTTTATTTCTCCTTATGACCATGGTCATCATGATCATCTGATTCCTCATGGTGATGATGTCCTGGTTGATTGGTTAAATGTTGCATGAGATGAACGACTTCATTGACAGGGACCAGTTGTTGTTCTTGGGTTTGTAAATTTTTAATGGTTACTTGATTTGCTTTCATTTCTTGATCACCAATGATCACGGCGTAGATCGCATCTTTTTTAAGTGCTGCTTTGATAGAAGCTTTCATGGATTTGTGTTCAAGGTTTAATTCAGTCTTGAAATTCGTATGACGGAAATTGTGTGAGAGTTTTAATGCATAAAGATCAGTTTCAGGCATCATGGAAATAATATAGATATCTGTAAATGGTTTGACATTATCAAGACGACCACTATCAGAAAGAACCGCCATCAGTCTTTCTAGACCAAATGCAAAACCAACAGATTTTAGTGGTTGTCCACCTAATTCTTTCACTAAATTGTTATATTGACCACCTGCGCCTAAGGCACCATAATCAAGACCTTTATCGGAAAGCATATGAAATTCAAAGACACAATCGGCATAATAGTCCAACCCTCGAACGAGCTGAGGATCTTCGGTAAAGACAACACTTAATTCTTTTAATGCATGTTTTACTTCAGCGTAATACGCTTGGGATTCTTTGGATAGAAAGGTCGTAATATTGGGAGCTTTTTTGGCTAACATTTGGTCTGCAGGAACTTTGCAATCCAACATCCTTAATGGGTTGGTTTGAAATCGTTGTTGGCAGTCAGGACATACCGAAGCAAGATGGGGTTCATAAAACGCTTTGAGTGCAGTTCTATACGCGTCTCGGGTTGCGGCATCACCTAATGAATTAAGTTTAACTGTGACTTGTTTAAAACCCATCACCGTAAAGGCCGTAACACCAAGTGAAATCGTTTCAGCTACCGAAAGAGGTGAAGTGATGCCGATATTTTCAACACCAAATTGGTGGAATTGACGAAAGCGACCAAGTTGGGGTCTTTCGTATCGAAAAGCGGGACCAACATAATATAGCTTTAAAGGAAGGTCAGCGGTAACATCAAGTTTATTTTCCACAACTGAGCGAATCACTCCGGCTGTCATTTCCGGTCTTAAAGATAAAGAGCGATCGCCTTTATCTGTGAAGGTATACATTTCTTTTCGCACGATGTCGGAACTATCTCCAACCGAACGGGTAAAAAGTTCAGTATGTTCAAAAATAGGTGTACGAATCGCAGCATAGCTAAATAACTTTGCAACATTGATTAATGCACTTTCAACTTGTTCATAAGCTTCAGCTTCGGCTAATAAAATATCCTTGGTACCTTTGGGTAATTTAATGTCCATAAATCCTCTTTTCTAATGGGTTACGCGGTGAATTTCATAGACACCTGCTATGTTTAATAATACATTAAAAATATCGTTAAGTCGCTTGGCATCTGTCACAAGAATGGTTAAATGGACCGTGGTGGTTTGGGTGATGGGGTGTAACATCGCATTAAGATTGGTCACGGATACTTTTAATTGAGAAAATACGCCCATAATATCAACAATCAAATTTTGACGGTCATTACTTTCTAGACGGATATCCACGGGATGAAGGCTTGTTTCAAGTTGATCGTTCCAGATCACCTCGGTTAAGCGATTTTTGCTTTGACTTATGTTTGGACAATGAATTCGGTGAACGGTGATGCCTTTACCTTTGGTAATGAATCCAACAATGTCATCACCGGGAATGGGGGTACAGCAACTGCCTAAAGTAATGGCAACTTTACCTGCAGAAGGAACAAGGACTGCTGATTTATTGAGATGAAGTGGTTTTTTACCCAATGTAAACATGGGCTTTTTCTTGATGTTTAAAAATTCAATTATCGCGGCAGGAGCAGGATTACGATTGTTCATGCCGATGAACAAATCATCGAGCGTTGGCATGTCAAACTTTTCTAATACCTTGGACTGATTGACCAGTGTAAGCATCTCTTTTTCACCAATGCCATGTTCACGAAATGCATCAATGCAGTTTTGTTTGCCTTTGACAATTTTTTCTTCGCGAAGCATATCGTTATTTTTCTTTTGTAAGAATTTACGAATATGATTTTTAGCGGTGGCAGTGTGCGCAATTTTTAACCAACCTTCGTTAGGACCAGGTGAACTATTGGAGGTACGAATTTCAATGACATCACCTGTTTTCAAAATCGTATTAAGAGGCACCAAGGATCCATTGACAATGGCACCAACCGCGGCATGACCTACACCGGTATGAACACGGTAAGCAAAATCCAAAGGCGTCGATCCATTGGGTAATTCAACCAATTTCCCTTTGGGGGTAAAAACATATACTTGCGCTTCAAAAATATCTTTTTGAAGATTTTCCATCACTTCTTTTGCATCGCCTTCTTTATCAGCAAGCGTAATTAAATCGCGAAACCAAAATAATTTTTCTTCAATTTCTTTTTGTTCTTTTTGAGGACTGTAATTCGTACCTTCTTTGTAACGCCAATGTGCTGCAACGCCTGTTTCAGCAAGTTCATTCATTTCTTTGGTGCGAATCTGCACCTCAAAGACTTGTCCATCTTTGGCAATGATCGTGGTATGAATCGATTGATATAGGTTGGGTTTTGGGGCAGCGATGTAATCCTTAAAGCGATTCGATAAAGGAGTAAACATCGCATGAATATAACCAAGTATTTCATAACAATGGGCCACGGTATCGGTGATCAAACGGATTGCTAGAATATCATAGACCTCATCAAAGTTATGTTGTTGAATAAATACTTTTCGATAAATTGAATAAATACCTTTGACGCGTGATTCAATCGAAAAATTGAGTTTATATTGCAACAACATATCGGCGATTTTCTTTTTAACTTCATCGAGGGATTTTTCTCGATTCTTCGTGCGCTTATCCATCTGATCAACGACCATTTGGAATTTTTCAGGCTCTAAATATTGAATGGATAAATCTTCGAGTTCTGTTTTGATTTCAAACATCCCTAAACGGTGCGCAATGGGAGCAAACACTTCTAACGATTCTTTGGCAAGAACCTTTTGCCGTGTTGGGGATAAAGCTTGAAGGGTGCGCATATTATGAAGGCGGTCGGCAAGTTTGATGATGATCACACGAATGTCTCTTGCCATACCTAAAAAGATTTTTCGATGGTCTTCTGCTGCAAAATCTTCTGGCTTTCGATGCGAGAGTTTAAGTCTTTGAATATTGGTCAGTGATTCAACTAGGGAGGCGATGTCCTCATTGAAAATAGTTTTTAAATCATCAACGGTAACCGACGTATCTTCGACCACATCATGTAAAAAACCAGCAGCAATGGTGTGAGGTCCGCCTTGGAGTGATGCTAAGATATAAGCGACTTCAATTAAGTGATGAATATAGGGTTCACCACTTTTTCTTAAAATACCTGTGTGCTTTTCATCGGCGAATTTATAAGCCCGTTCAATCAGCGCCCGATCTTCAGGATTGCTGATGTAAGCAAAATATTTTTCTGCAACGTCTCCAAAGGTATGAAATGTGGAAGTTTTTTTATTTAAACTCATCGTCCTTCATTATATCAAATTCATTAAAAAACCCTATCAATGATAGGGTTTTATAAGAAGTTATTTTAGTCGTTAATGCCGATGTAAGTTGCTTCTTGTGGTTCGGTACTTCGGGTGGTTTCTTCAGCTTTCACTTTTGCCTTACGTTTTGGTAACCATTCAAAACTTAAGGTCTGAGTTAAGCCACTAAATAATTGATAGATTGGTTTGAACACCGCAGGGATAATCGCGGTGGTAAATAAAGCAACCATGGCACTACCCAATAAGATGGCGGCAAATAAGCTTTGTAAAGCACCAGGCCCTAAGGCTAAGTAGGTGAGTCCTGGATAGACTAATCCGAGAACAGTTAAGAAAATAGGTGCAGCAATTTGGCTAGATGCTTTCTTTAAAGATAATGTGAAATCGTCGATAGAAGCTGGGCGATCTTTTTGTGTACCTTGAAGATCTTTGGCTCGCATAAAAACGGATAGAATTGAAAGCATCGCTAAGTAAGCAATCATGACCATGCTTAAAGTAATTGTTGAAGGTGAAGGAATTCGCGTGGCAACAAATAAACCTAAGGTCAATAAACCCAAAGCTGCGCTGATCAAGGTGGTGGTCAATGCTTTTGCAATACCATGTCGTAACAATAGATAAACCGTCACTAAGAGGATGGAGAGTAAAGCCCCAAAAGTCATTTCCATCACAGTGGGTTGATTGGTGAGTGTTTCAGAAGGATAGAAACCCACCATCGTCACCTGATCATCTTCATAGACAAGCGTGATGACTTCCTCTAATAAATCATTGAAGTTGTCCGCTTCGATAATGGGATCCGTGCCGTTATTAAAACTAAAGGTGACACCTTCTAAAGTTTCGATTGCAAGTTCAGCAACAAAAATTCTATATTCAACCGCAATTTCATTTTCCCGACGTGTTAAATCATGGACTTGGATGGTTGGTTCACTTAAGGTTATGGATTCACCGTCGATAAAAAGGTCATCAATTAAAAGTTGTAAATCTGCAGTGGTTTCAAATTGAGAGAATTCCTTTGCTTCTAAATAGAGGCGAGCATTGCTTGTTTGAGTGGGAGAAGCAATCGGCGTTAAATTAAAGCTTGATAAAGTCACCATGGCGACTAAAGTTAAAAGACCACCGACCATCGCTATTGGCGAAAGTAAGGGACCTTTAGAAGCAAAGTCACGCGTTGCAAATCGACCAACATAAACTGGTTTTTCATTCTTCAATAAATCAGGAATAAGTGAAGCCTTCAAATTTAACCAACCCAATTTTTTCGATAAAATGTTAGCTTGTAGGAATTGACCAAATAACAATTGATTTCCTAAATAAACGATGATGGCGTTGCTAACGGAACCAATCATGAAAATGACTGCTAAGCTTTGTGCAAGATTACCACCAAATATGTAGAGGAATAAACCAAAGACAAGACCAATAACGGTTGTGTCAATGATCCACGGTAATAATTGACCGTTCGCCTCAGCGTGAGCTTTCTTAAAACTTCTTCCTTGATAAATTTCCCTACGTGCGTAGGTAAGATACATGACTGACGTAAAAATACCGAGAATACCAATCGCTAAAAATCCGATTAGAGCACCACTGGAAAACTCTAAGTTTAAGGTGATGAAGGTAAATAATGTGACAAAGATGGAAAGTGATGTTGTTGTGATCACGCCAAGAGAACCAAGGCGATAAACAATGACTAAAACCACAACCATCATAATGATAGCTATCACCATTGCCCACAAGGTTTGACTACTGGCAAGTGAAAGAATTTTTTCTAGTGATAAAAGAGCTTCGACTGCAGCTGGAACATTTTGAGCGTACAAGAACTCAACGGAGTATGCTAAATCACCAGCGTTAAATAAATTTCGGTAATAAATTGCTTCTTCATTCGCTTGGGCCACAACTGTGGAAGCGAATATATTATTTTCGTTAGGTTGACCGAACTGAGAAGGTGAAACCAAATAAGCAAGTTCGGATTTGGTTTCTGTATCCCACCATAAATTGTTAACAGGGAAACGTAACAAAATCTTTTTAGCGATTTCAGGATTGTTTAAGGATTCTGAATAGGAATCTTCTTCAACTTTTCCGGCCCAAAGTAATAGTTCTCCGTCGGTTGATTCTTCACCACCCGCTTCGGTGATCAGCACTTCTTTTAAATACGTTAAATCTTCAACTGAAAAGACAACAAATGGATTTTGTCCTTTATACTCAATTCTCGCCGTTTGGCCGTTGAACATTTGTTCATTGGTTGCGCAAACTTCTGTTGTCGTACACAACGTAAATTCAGCATCGAAACCCAAGTAGTTTTGTAAGCGGGTATATTGCGTGTCTGAGTTTTCTTTAACGGTCACTCTAATTTGATCATTGCCTTCGACCAACACTTCGTATTTGGTGACGAGTGCGTTTTCCAGTCGATCGATCATGGCATTGGCGATGGTACTCACTGCTTCATTGTCTTCAAAAGCAGCATCTTCATTCACTTTATCCGTAATTCTAAAGACCATTTCTTTACCAGACGTAAATTCTAAGTTTGTATTCAAACCACCGACAACCGAAAGGAAGTTAACGCCAATCAAAATGAGCGTTGTTAAAGATAAAATAAGATAACTCCAAATTCTTCGCATGTTTGATCCTCCGAAAGGTCTTTTAAACGACAAATGTCGCTATAACACTTTACTATGTTTTGATGTTAAATTCAACGAAATAAAGTAGAAAAAACTTGTTTTTTAGAACAATAATCCTTGAAACGGTCGTTTAAGATGTTGATATGCTTTTTCTGTTGCAACACGGCCTCGAGGGGTACGGTTAATGAGACCAATCTGTAAAAGGTATGGTTCATAAACATCTTCTAAATTCATAATTTCTTCACCAATCGCAGACGCCAAGGCTTCAAGTCCAACTGGGCCACCTTTAAATCGATCAATAATCCCTAATAAATAACGGATATCGACATCATCAAGACCTAGTGGATCGACCTTCAATGCTTGTAAGGCTTTTTGGGTGAGTTCTAAATTGATGGAGGTTTGTTTTTCAAAATGGGCAAAATCGCGAATCCGTCTAAACAGACGGTTGGCGATTCGCGGTGTCCCTCGTGATCGTTTACCTAATTCTGTGATTGCTGCATCTTCAATAGGCATGTGTAAAACTTTTCCCGTTCGCTTGATGATAGCTTCAATTTCTTGTTGACTGTAAAAATTAAGTTTTTCAGTGATGCCAAAACGGCCACGAAGAGGTGAGGATAAATCACCCGCACGGGTGGTGGCCCCGATTAACGTAAAAGGAGGCAATGCTAAATTAATCGTCCGACTACTACCTTCTCGATTGACTAAAACTGAAACATGAAAGTCTTCCATTGCGCCATAAAGGACTTCTTCAACAATCGCAGGAAGACGATGGATTTCATCGATAAATAAAATATCTCCGGGTTCAAGCGCTGTTAAAACGGCGGCTAAGTCACCCGTACGTTCAATACTAGGCCCTGTTACGGTCTTAATTTGACTTTTCATTTCATTAGCAATGATATGAGCAAGGGTGGTTTTTCCTAAGCCTGGTGGTCCATACAAAAGTAAATGATCGAGGGTTTCTTGGCGGTGTTTAGCAGCACCAATAAAGACTTTTAGGTTGTCTAAAAGTTGTCTTTGACCAATATATTCTTTGAGTAATTGGGGACGAAGCGATAATTCTTCGCTCACTTCTTCTTGTTGTTTTTTTGCATCAACAATTCGTGCCATCATTATTTACCTAATCGTTTTAAGGCAAGTTTAATCAGTTGTTCCGTATTGGCAGATTCAACGACCATGTCCTTTAAAGCACGATCGATTTCATTTGCTTTAAATCCTAAAGATTTTAAAGCATCTCTGACTTCACTTAAGCGACCATCTTCTTTAGTTGAAACTTTTGGCGTATCAAATGTAATCTTACCTTTTAGGTCTAGAATAATTTGACTTGCAGCTTTTGGACCGATACTAGGCAAGGACTTTAAAAAGGCAATATTACCTTCATTAATCCCTTGAATAATTTGATCGGGTGATGCCCCTGATAATGCACCCATCGCGGTCTTAGGCCCTATCCCTTTGACCGAGAGTAACTGTTCAAAGATTCGTTTTTCAAGAAGTTTGGCAAATCCAACTAAAAATTGGTCGCCTTCACGAATAACATGATAGGTATACACATGATTGATTTCATTTAATTGAAAAGATTCGGGTTTGGTAATGTAAACAAAATAACCCACCCCTTGAACTTCGATCACCAAATGGTCGGATTGTAATTTAACCACTAATCCAGTTAAAGAATAAATCATATATTAAGTTGGACCACTCCTAAAAAAAATAAAATTAATAAGACAAAAATGGTAATGATGGTAGTGACCAAGACGAGTAAAGTAGAGAGTTCTTTGCGCATATCGATATTATATAACGCTTTTAACTAGGAAAAATATGTAAACTCAAACTCGCCAATGACCACGGTATCGCCTTCTTTAATACCCATGGTTTCTAAAGCATCCTCAACCTTAATTTTGCGTAAGTATTGTAATAAACTCATGATGCCTTGATCGGTCGACAAATTGAATTTTTGATAGGTAGCTTCAACTTCGCCACCTTGAATCACAAAGACATGCTCACTACGCTTGGTAATTTTAAAAATGGAAGGTGTTTGATAGGTATAAATTTTTTCTTCGGTCGTCTCAACTGATTTTTTCTTTGTAATTGGATGCTTGGCTAATTCCATTTCAATTGCATCCAATAATTCAGGAATTCCTTCATTCGAAAGCACACTAATCGGAAATACTTTCTTACGTTTTAAAAATGTTTTCAATTTTTTTAGATTTTCTTCTGAACTCGGTTCATCCATTTTTGAAGCCACAACTAAAGTCGGTTTTTCCAATAAATCTTCTGAATAAGCTTTCAACTCTTTTAAGATACTTTGATAAGCGTAAACAGGATCACGATGCGAGGCCATATCGACCACGTGAAGTAAAACGCGGCAACGTTCAATATGTCTTAAAAAATTAAGACCTAAACCTTTTCCTTGATGGGCACCTTCAATTAAACCGGGTAAATCCGCAATTGTAAAAGGGGCTTTTTCTGGTCTTTGGACAACCCCTAATTGAGGAACTAATGTCGTAAATTCATAATCGGCAATATCGGGTTTTGCATTGGATACCACACTTAATAATGAGCTTTTACCGACAGAGGGAAATCCAACAATACCAACATCTGCTAACAATTTTAATTCAATGGTGATTTTTCTAGATTCACCTGGGGCACCTTTTTCAGCAATTCTTGGTGCGCGATTGACACTCGATTTGTAAGTAGCATTACCACGCCCTCCTCGACCACCCTTGACGATCAAGGCTTTTTCGCCATCCTCGTAAAGATCGGCAATGACTTGTTGCGTTTCATCATCATATACAACCGTACCGATCGGTACCAAAATAACTAAATCATCTGCAGACTTTCCGTAACGATCGGTGGATTGACCATTATCACCATCCAAGGCAATAATTTTTCGTTGGTATCTAAATTTATATAATGTGGTTTCCGAACGTGATGCTTGAAAATAAATGGATGCACCTCGACCGCCACCGCCGCCATCAGGACCACCGTATTCCATAAACTTTAGTCTTAAAAAGGAAATGGCGCCATCGCCACCTTTTCCGGCCTTTACAGTAATTTGAGCACGATCAATAAACATAATTATGAACGACCAACAATCACTTCATCAATAATATAAAAAGGTCGGTTTTGGGTTTCAATAAAAACGCGTGATAAATATAAAGACAAAATGGAAAGGACAAAAAATAACAAGGTAAATAAAAAGAGAATGATATTTCCGAGTAACCAAATCAGTAGGACATTTTCAGATAATGAAATGGTGAAAAAGAGAATGAATTGGGCGAGGACACTTAAACCAAAAATAAACGCAACAAGCATAAAGATTTGTACGGGCCATACAAGCGGCACACTGGTTGTCGATGCGATTGCATCCACCGCTAATTTGGGCATACTTTTTAAGTTATAGTGCGTCTCTCCTGCAACACGTTTGGGCCGATCAAATAAAACTTCCGTGGTCTTAAAACCAACAAAGGGAACTTCAATTCTAAAAACGCGATTACGCTCGGATAGGCGGTTGACTTCATCTGCGACTCTTCTAGAAATAAGTCTAAAGTGACCTACATTTTGAGGAATCTTAATTTTCCCAGAGAGTTTAGCAACAAATTGATAGAACTTTATCGCAGAAAAACGTTTAAAGAATGTATCTTCATGTCGGGCTTTTCTTTTGGCATTGACGACTTCAAAACCATCCTCAAATTTAGATAATAATGATTGAATTAAGGTCGGTGGGTCTTGTAAATCTGCATCCATCGGAATGATGGCATCACCTTTGGCAGTTTTAATCCCAGCTGCCACGGCAGGTTCATGACCAAAATTTCTAGATAAGTTAACGATTACAAGATTTTTTTGCAAGACTTGTTGTGCTTTTAATAACGCTAAAGTTTGATCCTTAGATCCATCATTGACAACCACGATTTCAAATTGATAATTTTTGATGTTCTGAAGGACTTTATTGATTTCAGCAAAAAACAAAGGAACAACTTTTTCCTCATTGTACATAGGCACAACAATCGAGATTAATTTCATGTTTCAATTATAACAAAAAAAGACCACTTCACGTGGTCTATTTCTTTACTTTGCCGTTACTTCTAAGACGCTGACTTTTGTTCGATCTTTTCCCCAACGTTGATATTTTACAACACCCGATTTAGTTGCAAAAATTGTATCATCGCCACCTTTTTTGGTGTTGATTCCTGGATAAATTCTTGTACCGCGTTGGCGATAAATGACGCTACCAGCTGTGACAGTTTGACCGTCCGATGCTTTAGCACCTAATCTACGACCTGCGGAGTCTCGACCGTTTGTGGTTGAACCCACACCTTTTTTAGATGCGAATTGTTGAAGATTTAATTTAAATAAATTCATACGTTTTCCTCCTTGGTTTGAATGCGAATGTATGTTGGATAGTCATTCGCAATGGTTTGTAATTGAGTGGATATGACACGAAGCACAGATTGATTTTCTAAGTTTTGAAGATTCGTGATTTGAATTTCACTCAGACCTTCGGTATTTTTCACCTTGGCTGCTTTGAGATTTAAAGCATTGATTCCACCCGTCAT
>Ga0129333_10003917_pt1 | contig 13960 bp, 8 predicted proteins | sample CPB6_08_DNA_FD_94474 | JGI IMG/M metagenome (GOLD analysis project Ga0129333, IMG submission 94474) | Freshwater to marine salinity gradient microbial communities from Chesapeake Bay, USA - CPBay_Sum_0.6_0.8_DNA | ecosystem: Environmental > Aquatic > Marine > Coastal | place: USA: Chesapeake Bay... | reverse complement strand
GTCGTTGCGATCGAATACGAGTTCTATTTCATCGATCGAACCCGCACACCCGAGGGGCAACCGCAGCCCCCACCGCTGCCCATCACGCAGCGCCGAGAGTTCAGAACTCAGATAAACTCAATGACGGATCTCAATGAATATTCAGAGATTTTGTCTAAAATTTATCGAGCGTGTGAGCAGCAGGGTGTGCCGGCGACCGGTGCGTTAGCTGAGTACGGCCCGGGTCAATTTGAGGTCAACCTGCTGCATCGGGCCGATGCCCTGCAGGCCTGTGACGAGGCGCTACGCTTCAAGCGGATCGTGCGCAGCATCGCTCGCGAGTACGGTTGGGACGCGACCTTCCTCCCCAAGCCCTACCGGGATATGGCGGGCTCGGGTTTGCACGTCCACGTGAGCCTGCTCGATGCTGGCGGGCGCAACCTGTTCGAGTGCCCAGACCCGGCCCTTAGCGAGGGACGGCCAGCGAGCAGCGAACTGCGGCATGCCCTCGCCGGCATGCTCGGTACCCTCGGTGACGGGATGGCGCTCTGCGCCCCGGGTCCCAACAGCTATCGGCGCTTTCGCGCGGAATCCTACGTCCCGATGACCCCAGGTTGGTCCATCAACAACCGAGGCTCGGCGCTGCGCATCCCGGTCAGCGACGATCGCAATCGACGGATCGAGCACCGCCTCGCCGGCGCCGATGCCAACCCCTATCTCGTCGTCGCATGGATATTGGCAGGTATCCACTATGGTCTTGCCGAAAGCCTCGAGCCGCCACCCGCGATCCTAGGCAACGCCTATCACGCGAGCGGCGAGCGGCTACCGATCCATTGGGCGACGGCCATCGAGCGATTCGAGCGCAGCGACTTCGCTGCCCAGTATCTCGGCAGACCCTTTCGCGATTTGTATTCGACCGTCAAACGCGCCGAGCTCGAAGATTTCGACTCGCACGTGACGCCGCTGGAGGTCGCCTGGTTCATGGGCGCCCTCTGATGTCGCCCTCGACTTGGTACCACGCGGCAACATCGGCGGACCCAGTCCAACCTGCACTCGCGGGTGAGATCGAAACCGACGTGTGCGTCGTCGGTGGCGGTATCGCCGGCTGCTCGACCGCCTTGCATCTGGCCGAACGCGGCTACCGGGTTGTCTTGCTCGAAGCCGATCGCCTCGGCTCAGGCGCCTCCGGACGCAGTGGCGCGCAAGCGATCACCGGCGTCGCCTGCGGACAGGACAAACTCGAGAGCCTGATCGGTCTCGATGCAGCCAAAGATATTTGGAACTGCAGCGTCGAGGCACTAGCACTACAGCGGGAGCTCATCGAGCGCTATTCAATCGATTGCGATTACGTGTCCGGCCAAATGCAAGTTGCGATCAAACCGCGCCAACAGACTGCACTTGAACATGAAGTCACGCGCCTTCAATCCGTTTACGGTTACCACTCGATGCGCATGATGGATCGCAACGAACTACGCGATTGCATCGCGAGCACTCGCTACATCGCCGCGACCTACGACCCGAATGCAGGACACCTGCAACCACTGCGCTATACGCTCGGCCTTGCCCGCGCCGCCGCGAGTCGCGGTGCACGTATCTTTGAGCACACACGAGCACTCGGCCATCAGCGGCGCGACGGTCGACTCGTCATTCGAACCGCGAACGGAGCCGTCATCGCCCGGCATCTTGCGCTCTGCGGTAATGCCGCGCTCGGTCGTTACTCGCGTGAACTCGCGCGCAAGATCATGGGCGTTGCGACCTACATCGTCGCCACCGAACCTCTCGGCGAGGCGCGCGCGTCCGAACTCATCCGTAACAATGCCGCGGTCACCGACAGCAACTTCGTGCTCGACTATTTCCGACGCTCCACCGACCATCGGCTGCTCTTCGGCGGCCGCGTGAGCTACTCGGGACTCGATCCGCTCGGCACTACGCGAGCCACTCGCGCGCGAATGCTACAGGTGTTCCCGCAACTTGCCGATACACGAATCGAGCATGCCTGGGGCGGCTACGTCGACATCACCATGAACCGAGCGCCGCACTTCGGAAGACTCGAACCCGATGTGCACTTCGTGCAAGGATTTTCTGGACACGGCATCGCGCTGACGGGCGTCGCCGGCAAATTGCTCGCGGAAGCGATTAGCGGCACCAGCGAGCGGTTCGATGTGTTCAGCCGCATTCCACATCACGACTTTCCGGGCGGTGATGCATTACGACGACCACTACTCGTGCTAGCGATGCTCTGGTATCGCCTACGCGACTGGCTCTGACGCCGATGCACGATGGAATAGCCGATCTCGAAGCGGATGCAGATACCGCTCAGTGACCTCAGCCACCATTGAATAGGCAGCGGGGATCACCACGAGTGACAGCAGCGTCGAGGTGATCAATCCACCGATCACCGACACACCGAGCGGCGTGCGGAAACTACCATCGGCACCAAGTCCGAGCGCGATGGGCAACATGCCCGCACCCATCGCGAGCGTCGTCATGATGACCGGTCGTGCACGCTTGCGACACGCGTCAATTAACGCGTCGTGCCGAGACAAGCCGGCGCGCTCACCCAGAATGGCGTAATCCACTATTAAGATCGAATTCTTGACAGCGATACCATTGAGCAAAAGCAGACCGATCAAGGACGGCAAGGACAAAGCCGTGCCGGTGAGCAACAGCAAACCGAAAGCTCCACCACCACACAACGGGACGGCAGCGAGAATCACCAGCGGCTGAGTGCCGCTATGAAATAGCAACAAGAGCACAAGATATACAGACAGCACGCCGGCGAGCAGCGCGAGAGCGAAACCAACGAACAGGTCGATGAATGCCTCGGAATCACCCGCTGGAAGGATACGCACACCCGCCGGTAAATTTTGCATCGCTGGCATGCGACGAACCTCGTTCATCACATCCCCGAGCGGCAAGCCATTGAGTTCCGCTGATACGGTGATGATACGTTCGCGATCACGACGATCGATGCGCGCAGGACCACTGCCTTCACTGACTTCCGCTACGGCAACGAGTGGCACCGGACCTTTTTTCCCCGGCACTCGTAACTGCCTGAGCATCTCGATATCGCTCAATGCCGAATCGGCCAACTTCACCCGGATGGGGATCTGCCGCTCGGCTAGATTCAATTTCGCCAAACGCTGATTCACGTCACCACTGGTGGCGATACGCGCCGCATCGGCGATATCAACGGTCGACACACCGAGGTCCGCGGCTCGCGCCGGATCCGGACGAATCACGATCTCCGGACGCAGCAACGCAGCCGAGGTTGTCACCGTACCGATGCCCGGCACTGCCCGGATCGAGGCGGCTAATTCACGCGATGCGAGAGCCAACGTCTCCGAGTCGCGACCCGCGAAAGCCATCGTCAGACGATCGCCTGGCCCACCGGCGGCAAAACTCGCGCGGATCCCCGGCATGTCCACCAATTGTTTTCGAATGGCGCTCTCGAGTTGCGCACTGGTTCGCTCGCGATCGGGCACGAAAGTCAAAGTCATGCTGAATTTGCGCACCTCAGGGAAACTCACGCCGCCACCCATACTCTCGTTCGCGTCGCCACCGATCATGGTGAAAACCCGGGCTATTTCCGGCACCCCCGCGCGCAAGCGCTCACGCACCTCGACGCCAGCCTGTAGCGTTTCGTTGAGGCGAGTGCCAGGCGGCAATTCAACCTGTAACTGCACCTGATCAACATCGGTCGTCGGCACGAAAGTCGTGGGAATGAACGGCACGAGCGCGAGTGACACTACGAAGGTCGCTGCAGCGAGTGCCAAAGTACGTCGACGATGGGCAATCGCCCATTCCACCCAGCCGAGGTAACGCGTCATCATCGGCGAGTCGACCACCGATTTCGGTTCGCCACGCATGAAGTGACCCGCCAGCATCGGCGTAAGCAGACGCGCGACGAGCAACGAAAACAGCACCGCAGCCGCCGCGGTCCAGCCGAATTCTTTGAAAAACTTACCGGTCACACCCGGCATGAATGCCACCGGGATGAAGACAGCCGCCAACGTGACCGAGGTGGCTATCACGGCGATACCGATTTCGTCGGCCGCATCGATCGCCGCCTGCATGGGTGCTTTGCCCATGGCACGATGCCGAGCGACGTTCTCAACCTCGACGATCGCGTCGTCGACCAGCACACCAATAACCACTGCCAACGCCAACAGCGTCAACAGGTTTAGCGAAAAGTCGAGCCAGTACATCACCGCGAAGGTTGGGATCACCGATAGCGGTAGCGCGATCGCCGAAATCAACGTCGCGCGCCACTCGCGCAGGAAGAACCACACCACGAGGACGGCAAGCAATGCACCCTCTAGCAGCATCGTCATCGAAGCATCGTAGGAGGCCTTTGCTACTTCGACGGTAGAGAGTACCTCGACGAACCGCACTTCAGGATGTTCCGCCTGTAGCGCAGCAATACGCTCGCGAACACCTTGACCGACGTCGACTTCGCTCGAGCCGGCCGTGCGACGTACCGAAAAGCCTACCACCGGCTGTTCGTCCAACAATGCAGCAGCGCGAGCCTCGGCTGCACCGTCGGTCACGCTCGCAATCGCCGACAAGCGCACCGAGCGCCCATCGGCGAGATAGATCGGATAATCGGCCAACTCCGCTGCAGTACGCACCACGGCAACCGTTCTGACCGCCTGCTCGGCGCCACCGGTCTCGGTACGGCCGCCCGGTTTTTCGACTTGTAGTCGTGCCAGCTGACTCGAAACTGCACCGGCAGACACGCCCAAGGCCTGCAGCGCCTCGGGACGCAGTTCGACTCTAACCTCGCGAACGATACCGCCGACTCGACTGACTGAACCGACGCCCGTCACGCCGTAGATCGCGCGCGAAACTTTATCGTCAACGAACCACGACAACTCATCGGGCGCTAGCCGATCGGACTGGACCGCATAGGCAATGAGCGTGCCTCCCACCAAATTCAATCTTTGAATGGTCGGCTCGTTGATGTCCGCTGGCAGATCGCGTCGCACGCGTGCGACGGCGTCTTTGACTTCTTCTAAAGCTTGATCGAGATCACGACCAAGTTCGAACTCGATTTTGGTGATCGACGTGCCTTCGCTGACCGCTGAAGTGATCTTGTCGATATCCGGAATACTCGATATCGCATCCTCTACCTTGCGTGTGACGTCCGTCTCTAAGGTCGAGGGCGCCGCGCCCGGCAAGCCGATCGTGATCTGGATGGTTGGTAGCGCGATATCGGGCAATTGCGATATCGGCAACTTGTGCCAGCCCCAGAAACCGGCCGCCGTCAGCAAGACGAAAGCGAGCACTGACGGCAGCGGGTAGCGTATGCCCCAGAGCGAGAGATTCACGACGCCGACGGCTCCTGAGCTTTCGGCTCGACCACTTTGACGACATCACCATCACTCAGGAAACCGGCACCGCGCACGACGACGCGATCCCCCCGGACGAGCCCACTTCGAAGCTCGATGAACTCGCCTTGACTCGCACCCGTATCAACTCGTCGTTGCGCCACAACGCCGCCGTCGCCGAGCACGAAGACATAAGCGTAGCCATCGCGGAACACCACCGACTGACGCGGTACCGTCATGACTTCTGCCGTTCCCACTTGTAGCCGGCCCTCGACGAACATACCGGCCCGCAATGGACCGGGCGCCGACAAATCCGCAAAGATCGTGCCGGTGCGCGTTTGCGCATCGACACCCGGCGACACGGCCCGCACCAGACCCACGACGCTCTCACCGTCCGGCGCTCGCAGTACGACCTTCGCGCCGATCTGCAGACGGCCGATATCACGCTCGGCGATCTCGGCACGCCATTCGAGTCGCCCGCGTCGAATCAGTCGCAGCAGCTCGTTACCGGCAGTGACTACCTGGCCGGGTTGAACTCGACGTACGGCGATCACACCGGCATCCGGTGCGCGCAAGGTCGCAAAGCCCAAGCGCAGCGCCGCCTCGTCGCGTGCCGCCTCGGCCACGACGACCTGGGCGGCAGCACGCGAGCGGTTTGCTTGCAGCTCGTCGAAATTGCTGGTCGAGATCAAGTTTTGGGCGAGTAAGGTCTCGCCACGCTTGGCCTGCGACGCTGCGAGCTCTGCGCTCGCACCAGCCTGCAGCAAGTTGGCCTCTGCCTGTCGCGCCTGCACTTCGAGCGTGCGGCGATCGAGTTCGACGAGCGGCTGCCCCGCGACCACACGATCGCCGGGCTCCACCAAAACCTTGGCAACACGTAGACCCGTCACCTCCACGCCGAGAATCATCTCCTGCCACGGAGCAACGGAGCCTGATGCGGCGACCTCGCGCGTGATCGTGCGGATCATCGGCTCGGTCGCGGTGACCGTCAGTGATGTGGCTGCCGGCGGCGCCTCGGAACCCGAGCGACCGCAACCCACCAACAAGGTCGCGATAAGAATAAGTCCAAAGAAAAATCGCTTCATGCAACCACGTTACGCGCGGGAGCGATCCAGCGCCAGCGTCCGACGCGGCCTGTCCGCGCCACGGCACTCGAAACAGCGGTGGATCTGCCGATTGCGCGCGAAATCCGGCGGGAGCGTACTCTCTGTGACATCCGCGATACGATAGCGCTGCTCCAAGAGGGGATCGAGCCGAAAGCGCTGGGCATTCGTCGAAAACACCAACAAACCACCCTCAGCCAAAATCGCCATGCAGGCATCGAGCAGCTCGACATGGTCGCGCTGCACGTCGAACACCCCCTCCATTCGCTTGCTGTTCGAGAAGGTTGGGGGGTCGCAAAAAATCAGATCAAAACGTTCCCTGCGCCTCGCCGTTTCGGCTAACCACTCGCGCACGTCTGCGTGTATCAGTCGATGCCGCTCACCCCAAAGACCGTTCAGCTCTAGATTGCGTCGACACCAATCGAGGTAGGTCGCCGATAAATCGACCGTGGTGGTCGACAAAGCCGACCCCGCGGCCGCGTATACCGTGGCGCTACCCGTGTATCCGAACAAGTTCAGAAACCGTTTGCCACCGGCGGCGCGACGCAAGCACGAGCGAGTCGGACGATGATCGAGGAAGAGTCCCGTATCGAGATAATCGACGAAGTTCACGCGAAACTTCAGTCCGTCTTCTTCGACCACGTGAAACTCTTCACGTTCGTCGCGCTTGGTGTATTGGTCACCGCGCTTGATCCGCCGACGCGTCTTAAGGTGGATATTCTCGGCGGAGATGCCCGTCGCCGTCACGAGCGCAGCGAGTGCCTCACTCCGACGACGGCGAACCGTTTCCTCGGGAATATCGGCCGGCGCCTGATACTCCTGTACGACAAGCCACACCTGCGCCCCATCTGCAGCGGCATAACGATCAATCGCAAACGCATATTCGGGCATGTCGGCGTCATAGATGCGATAGCAAGAGACGTGCTCGCGACGCACCCAGGCCGCTAAATTTTTGAGATTCTTGCGGATGCGATTCGCGAACATCGTCGCGCCGGGTGTCGCGGCAAGATCCGTGTCGATTTGCAGTCCTGCCTTTGGACGCAAATCTCGCTCGGCGCGCGCCTCGATCTCGATGCGTAGCAATCGGCACTCGGTCGCGCCATTCCAAACCGTATGCACACGATGCGCACGCAGACCGAGCTCAAGCCCAAGCGATGCGTCTCCCGTCAGGATCGAAGCCTGCCAACCCTGAAACTCCTCCCGCAGCACGCGCCCAAGCTCCCGGTGCACGGCTCGCGCCGACTCAAGATCACCCAATCTTTGACCCCATGGCGGGTTGGTGCAAAGCAAACCCGTGGCCGAGTCTACGGGACGACACGTGTCGACTAGAGCACCAACGGCAAAGTCGGTGATCTGCGCGACGCCGGCATGCGAGGCGTTGATCTTGGCGTCTTTGAGTACGCGAGCATCCTGATCACGACCCACGAAGATCGTTGCCGAATCGATCAAGCGCTGCAGCCCTTGTTGAGCGCGCAGATCAGCATCGGCAAGCAATCGTTGCCAGAGCGCCGCGTCATGCCCTCTCCAACGCAGGAATCCGAAATAGCGTCGACGATGATTCGCGGCGAACCCGGCTGCCATGCGCGCCGCCTCAATGACGAACGTGCCCGACCCACACATCGGATCTAAAAATGCAGCCCCCTCAGCCGCGAGCTTCGGCCAACCGGCCCGCACGAGGATGCCAGCGGCCATGTTTTCGCGCAGTGGTGCCTCACCGGTATCGCCTCGCCAACCGCGGCGGTGCAATCCTTCGCCCGATAAATCGAGTGATACCGTCACGCGCGTACCAACCGCATGCGCATGCACCCGAACGCCCGGCTCGCGAGTGGCGATATCCGGTCGCGTGCCGACCGTCTCTCGTAACGCGTCACATATCGCGTCCTTCAAACGCAGCGTGCCGTAGTGCGTGTTGTTGATCGCAGGGTGACGCCCACTCCACTCGCATGCGAGCGTCGCGCTCGGGTCGATATGTCGACGCCACTCGATGGCTTTGAGCGCGGTGTGAATGGCTGAATCGTCGGCTGCTTCGAAACGCACCAACTCAAGATAAACCCGACTGGCCACCCAAGATTCAAGACAAACGCGATACGCCACCTCCAACGAACCGGTGAAGGCCACCGAGTTACCTCGCTCACGAATGTCCGTAGCACCGAAGGCTTCGAGCTCACGGGCGAGCAAATCGCCAAAGCCGCGCGGCACACTGGCTAGGAACTGACGGATATCGAGATTATTCATCGAGCGACGTTATACGTAGATAGCGGGATCCTGCGCGCAAATACCGCAACAAGATACGATAAACGTCAGGATCGAAACCCGACTGACTGGCACGCTCACCATCGACGGTCCGAGTGCCGCGGTACTGCCAGCGATCGACATGATGCCACTCGATACGACCCTGCGCGTTTCGCTCCTCGATACGAACCGGTCCGGGATAAGGCCAACTTTTCAGTTTGTGCTTAGCCAGCGCGAGCTTCAAACGCAGCGCATGTTTCGGCAACGACTCGCCACCCACGCAAGCGCCAGCGCAACGGCCGAGCTGATAGCCGAAACAGCTACCGGCGCCGCCTGTTTCCAGCCCGAGCGTCTTCAAGCACAGACGACTCTCGCGTGCGATAGTCGTGAGTGCAGTCCGGGCAGCCTTCGCGGTACGAAATAAACCAAAGCAATCACCGCCGTCGGGCAACGGTCCATCGAGCTGCTGCAACACGGGTGATGCGCCATCATCGTGCACGAACCAAGTGTAGTGTTCGCCACCGCCACGCAGGCGTCGGTTGTAGACGGGTTTGAACTGTCTTACCCACTGCGCTTCGAGCAGCAACGCGCCAAGCTCACCGGCAGTCTCGGTCCACTCTATCCGTCGAACCTGCGCTGACAAACGCTGCGACTTCGAATCGCGCGTCGCTCCGCCAAAGTGAGCCAAAACCCGCTCGCGGATGTTCTTGGCCTTACCAACATAAATCAGCGCATCGCCCTCGCCGATAAATCGGTAAACACCACAAACTTCCGGCACATCGTCGATCAGATCCGGCGGCAAATGCGCCGGCAGCGACGGTCTTCGACCCACCCGCTCGATCGCCTCAGCGAATCGCTCAGGCGCGAGAGTCGAACGCCAGTGTTGCCACAATTGCGCCAAGACATCTGCATCCGGCAGCGCACGGTGCCGACTCTCGCACTGCAAACCATGGCGCTCGATGATGGCATCGAGATTGTGACGGCCGGCCTCCGGGAACAGCTCGCGCGACAAACGCACCGTACAGGCGAGCGGCGCGCTGTAGACGTAGCCGGCGCGTCGCAGTTCGCTGCGGACGAAACCGTAATCGAAGCGGACGTTGTGCGCGACGAAACGTCGGCCCGCCAGGCGCTCCAAGACCCCCTGCGCCAACTCCTCGAACGACGGCGCCTCGCCGACCATCTCGTTGCTGATGCCAGTCAAGCGCTGAATCGAGGGCGGAATCGACACGCCGGGATTGACGAGCGAGCTCCAGCGCCACTCGATTTGCCCATCACGCATCGCCACGATCGCGATCTCCGTGATGCGATGCCACGCGGGGTGCCCACCGGTGGTCTCGACGTCAACGAATGCAAGCGGAGCATCAATTAGACAAAGTGCGCTGTCGCTCAACCGAATTCGATCCAAGTGGTTTTCAATTCCGTGTACTTCTCGAAAGCGTGCAACGATTTGTCACGCCCGATGCCCGACTGCTTGTAGCCGCCGAATGGCACGGTGATATCGTCGGCGTCGTAACAGTTCACATACACCATGCCCGAGCGCAGCGCACGCGCTGCCTTGTGGGCGACGTTGATGTCCCGACTCCAGATTGCCGCAGCCAAACCGTACTCGGTCGCATTCGCAATCGAGATAGCTTCGTCGATCGTATCGAAGGGAATCGTCGCCAGCACCGGGCCAAAGATTTCCTCACGCGCGATAGTCATCTGCGCTGACACATCGTCGAACACCGTTGGCTCTACGTAGTAACCGCCACTATCCGACCGCGCGCGCTCACCGCCGCAATGCACTCGGGCACCTTGCTCACGACCGCTGTGGATGTAGCCAAGAACTCGATTCATTTGCGTCTCGTCGACGAGTGCGCCGAGACGAGTCGCCGGATCGAGCGGATCTCCCGGCGCCATACGCTTGGCGATCGCCGCGATCCGCTCGAGCATCGCTTCGCGTATCGAACGCTGCACCAGCAAGCGGGACCCCGCCGAACACATCTCACCCTGATTGAAGAATATGGCGAAGGCAGCCGCCGTCGCCGCCGCCTCGAGATCAGGACAATCTGCCATGACGATGTTCGCCGACTTACCACCACATTCGAGGCCCACTCGCTTGAGATTCGACTGGCCGGCGTACTGCATAACGAGTTTGCCGGTGGCGGTCGAACCGGTGAAGCCGATGGCATCAACATCTAGGTGTAGAGCGAGCGCTTTGCCAGCCGTATGGCCGTAGCCGGGCACGACATTGAATACACCGGGCGGAACACCCGCTTCGACGGCAATCTCAGCCAGACGCAGCGCCGACAACGGCGACTTCTCGGAGGGCTTCAACACCAATGAATTACCCGCAGCCAAGATCGGCGCCAGCTTCCACGCCGTCATGATCAACGGGAAATTCCACGGCACGATCGCGCCCACCACGCCGAGCGGCTCACGGGTAATGGTCGCGAGGACCGAGGCCGACGTTGGCGCTACCTCACCGTAAATTTTGTCGATCGCCTCGGCGTACCAGTCGATACAGCGCGCGGTGCTCGGCACATCCACCTTGAGCGAGTCCCCGATAGGCTTGCCCATATCCAGTGTTTCGAGCAGCGCCAGCTCGTCTTTGTGCTCCCGAATCAACTCGGCAAAGCGCTGCAACACTCGCTTGCGCGCGCTCGGCGCTCGGGCCGACCAAACGCCGCTCGCGAAAGACGCACGCGCAGCGGCGACGGCGACGTCGATATCGGCGCTCTGGCCATCGGCGATCGCTGCTAGCCGCCGACCGTCGATCGGCGAGTGTTTCTCGAAAGTCGCGCCGGAGAGTGCGGCCACGCGCTGCCCGGCAACGACGGCGCGCCCGTCTAGCTTGAGCGCGGCGGCACGCGAGTGCCAGGTTGCGACGGCGGTCGCCTCGGGATTTTGACTGCTCATGTTGGTGAGTTTACCCGGGGAGCCGCCAGCGCGGACTGCACTATCTGTCAGCAGAGAGATCACCGGACGCACCAACGCGGTGCGAATTTCGAGTTAAAATATCGCCACCTTAGCAATTAAACGGCTTGCGACGCATGGCATGTCGTTTGCTTCGTCAGATTGAAACCCACCCCCTCGAGGATCAAAAACGCATGAAAACCGCCCCTCTCCTGGCTCTGATGGCCGTCGCCTCCGTCAGCACCGTGGCCCGCGCCGAAGTGAGCTCGACCGTGACGCTCGCATCCGATTACGATTTCCGCGGCATCACTCAAACTGCCAAGGATCCCGCTCTGCAGCTCTCCCTCGACTGGGCCGGCGATTCCGGCTTCTACGTCGGCGCCTGGGCGAGTAACGTCGACTTCGGGCCCGACACCGCCTCGGATGTCGAGGTAGACGTCTATGCGGGCTACAGCGCGAACATCACCGACGACTTCAGCTACGATTTCTCGGTCACCCAATACAGCTACTTCGACAACGACGACGACGCCGATTACGCCGAGGCGGCCTTTGGCCTCGCCTACAAGGGGTTCTCGACCAAGTTCTGGTACGCCTGGGACTACGGCAACACCGGTCTGGCTGCGCGCTACATCGAAGCCAACCTCGATCTGCCGCTTCCTCGGGATTTCGGCTTGTCGCTGCATGCGGGACAGAGCAGCGGGGAATACTGGGACGCTGACAAATACACCGACTTTTCAATCGGCTTGAGCAAGACGGTCGGCAAGTTTGATCTCGCCCTCAAGTGGGTCGACGGCAGCGACTATCGCCCGGGCAACAACGTTGAAGGCAACGTGTTTAGCTCGGACAGCAAGGCGGTCTTTTCGGTCGCAACCAGCTTCCCCTGGGAGTGATCGCCAGCTTAAACGGGTAAACTGCGGGGGCTATGACAGATTTCACGCCTAGCCCCCGCGAACTCGACCTCGAGGCGCGTACCCAGCGCTTCATTCGCGATGTCATCATCCCCTGCGAATCCGAGCCGCGTTTCCAGGGCCCCATCACCGACGATCTCGTCCAAGAGCTGCGCGACAAAGCCCGTGCAGCAGGCCTGCTTGCGCCCCAAGTGGGTACCGAATGGGGCGGCTACGGTCTGAACCATCGAGAAACCGCGACCGTACTGCGTGCGAGCGGCTACTCGCTACTCGGCCCGGTGGCGATGAACTGCATGGCGCCCGACGAAGGCAACATGCACATGCTCGAGCGCATCGCGACGCATGAGCAAAAAGAGCGTTTTTTGAAACCGCTCGCAGCCGGCGTGATGCGCTCGTCGTTTTTCATGACCGAACCGGATGGCGGTTCGGGCTCCGATCCGGGCATGCTCAAAACCGAGGCCGTCGAAGACGGCGACCACTGGGTCATCAACGGCCGAAAGTGGTTCATCACCGGCGCTGAGGGCGCCGGATTCGGCATCGTAATGGCCCGCACCGGTGGTCACCATGCGACGATGTTCCTAGTGCCGCTACCGGACCCCGGTATCGTGCTTGAACGCGTGATGCACACCGTCGATCACACCATGCCCGGTGGTCATGGTGTGTTGTCGCTCAAAAACGTTCGCGTTCCCAAAGAAATGGTGCTCGGTGCGCCACATGAGGGTTTTAAATACGCTCAGGTGCGACTCGCGCCAGCGCGCCTCACTCACTGCATGCGTTGGTGGGGCGCTGCGCTACGCGCTCATCACATCGCCACCGAGTACGCGTGTCGCCGACAGGCATTCGGCAAAGCCCTCATCGATCACGAAGGCGTGGGTTTTGCCCTCGCCCGCAACGAAGTTGATCTGAAGCAAACACAACTGATGATCGATTACGTCGCATGGACGCTCGACCAAGGCAGTCGCGCGTCAACCGATTCGAGTATGGCCAAATACACCTGCGGCGAGACCCTGTTTCAGATCGTCGATCGCTGCGTGCAGGTGTTAGGTGGCAGTGGCATCGTCGATGAGACGCCCGTCTCCAAGATTTGGCGAGAGATCCGAGGGTTCCGCGTGTACGACGGCCCCTCGGAGGTTCACCTCTACTCGCTTGCGAGGCGCTTGAAGCGCAAGGCAGCCACGGCAACGAGCGCGAGCCCAACGTAAAGGCCCATCGTCAGCAAGTAGCCGGGGAAATATCCGGCTACGGCCGCCGCATAGTCGCCCACGCTAGTGGCCGACGGTGACGGCGCGAGCAGATACATGCCGAGGTTCGCGACCACGAAGGTGACGAGAGCCGCTACTGCGCCGATCGCCAAGATAAGCGGAACGCGCGCACGCGACGCTTCGGCACCGATCCAGTGGCCTGCCGCCCAAAGTGCGCCGTAAGCCGGGATCAAGAAGAAATATGCCGGCGAGTAGCAATCCGTCGGCGTGCCCATCGCAAAGGCCGTCAGATCAGCCACCCAGGCCAATAC
>Ga0129333_10003916_pt1 | contig 13963 bp, 17 predicted proteins | sample CPB6_08_DNA_FD_94474 | JGI IMG/M metagenome (GOLD analysis project Ga0129333, IMG submission 94474) | Freshwater to marine salinity gradient microbial communities from Chesapeake Bay, USA - CPBay_Sum_0.6_0.8_DNA | ecosystem: Environmental > Aquatic > Marine > Coastal | place: USA: Chesapeake... | reverse complement strand
AGCAACCATTCCCAGAGCAACAGGTGCAAGCATCAGTTGTTTGAGTTTCATAAAAGTGTTTTAGTACTAAACGACATTTAGATTGTTAAGAATTACTACAGAATTCTTAAGTACTTATTTAGTGTAGCAGTAAATTCTGGAGGTGTCAAGAGGTTTGTTGTGCTGCAGTATTTTCGGTTATCCTACCCAAATAAGGGTTATAATCTGTAATTTGTTCTACAGTTAGGTCACTTCCTTGGGTTTTCCAGAAATTAAGTATTACATCATGACTATTGCGGTGAAAAACATCGATGTGTTCCTGATGAATAGTTGATCCCAATTCTAATCTGTAAAGTAACAAGGGGGTTGCATAAGTTACACCAGAATTATAAATCAAATCATCAGCAACTGCTCTGGGTCTAACTCCATTATCAAGTTTATACTTATCACCACGAATATGATTATTAATTAATTTTTGAGCATGATGACGAGTAATTACATAACAGGCAGTGGAAAAATCATTTACGAATCTATTATGAATAGGGACTACAATGTCTCCCGTACAAATGATTGCAAGTTGAATTACATCCCAAGCATAAGGAGCACGAGCAATAAAATCCTGCCAACTAAAATTCCAATACTTGACTAAATCTAAATTACAATCATCCTCCATGATAATTGCATATGGACTATCAGAGGTTTTCATCCAATACTTAATTGCCTTCAAGTGTGATGTTGTGCATCCAATTTCACCTGAAGACATGTTTTCGGGATAACGACCTACAATAATATCACTTAGATCATCATCTCTGCCGTCATATGCAGAAATACGGGTATAATTTTCAATTTCCCAATACTTAAATTGTCCCTCCATATATTCTTTTCTTTCTGGTTGACCATCAAGATTCAAATAATAAATTGGTCCAATCCCCTTTAATTTAAACGTAGATTTATTTTTATCCATTATTGTAATGAAATCCATTCTTTTAATTTTACACTAGGACACCAATTTAGAATAGTTTTTGCTTTTTGGATATCAGCCAATGTTGTTTTTGCTTCCCCTTCTCTTGGAGGAAGGTAAATCTGATTATCTGATATTTGGTTTGCTATTTCTATGATTGAAATATTTTCTCCACTTCCAATATTAAATATTTGACCATAATATTTTGAGTCTATATCATTAACTGCAGAAAGAATATTTGCAAAAACAACATCTTGAACATGAACAAAGTCTCTTCTCTGAAGACCATCACCAACAATAGTTAATGGATCATTATTTTGATTTTGTTTTAAAAATATTCCAATAACTGGAGCATATTGACCCGTTGTTGGAGAACGTTCACCATAAACATTAAAATATCTAAAGATTATCGTCTTTAATCCATACAAATTTGTATACATTTTACAAAGTTCTTCACCCGCAACTTTAGATACGGAATATGGATTCAGACAATCATTCGGATCAGTTTCTACATTTGGATATTTATTAAGTCCATATGCAGACGAAGTAGAAGAATAAATAACCTTCTTTACATTTGCTTCTCTGGCACATTGAAGAACCGTACAAGTTCCTACAGCATTTTTAGTAACAGCATTGATTGGATTTTTAATCGCAGGTTGAAGTCTAGACTCTGCAGCAAGGTGGAAGACATAATCAACTCCCTCATACAAATCTCTAGTAAATTCATAATCACAAATATCTAATTTATGATTATCTGCTTTTGGATTCCAATAAAATTTTTCATTACATTCTGCACTTTCATTGTCAATTACAACTACTTCAAAACCATTCTCAAGTAACTTATCAACAAGATTTGATCCAATAAATCCTGCACCTCCAGTAACTAATGCTTTCATATCATCTCCAAGATTTTGCAATTTTTCTTTTTAATTCGGTAGTTGAATAATCGTGGCTTCTATCTACAAAAACAATTTTTATATTTTTATCTTTTCCAGTATATGATCCATCCCTATAATCATCACCTAAAAATCTAATGTCATAATCGTCAAGATAAGATAGAAAAATATTTTCTGTCTGATAAAAAACTATATCGTCGATATATTTAATTGACTCTAAAATTTCTTTTCTTTCTTCAAGAGTTTGAACTGGTTTTAATTTGTGAGGTCTTGCAAATGAAGGATCTTCATGTAAAGCAACAGTAAGATGATTACAGCACGTTTTACATTCCTTGAACATTCTCACATATCCAGGATGAATTAAATCAAAGGCACCTGCAATAATGCCTTTGATTTGAGGTTGTTGTTTTTTCCAATCTTCGACATTGATTCCTTTATCATCAATAAAAATATCCGCAGTTGGTTTGCAGAACATGGGAAACAATTCATGATATTTGAATCCCCAGTCGTCGAGTTGATTTTTAGTTAACTCGCTGTGATCAATACTAGAACCCTTTCCTCTCGCAGTTTGCATAATGATATAATTGCCTTCATCATACAAACGATTTACTTGTTCAAGCATGAAAGGAAATGGTTGCGCATTATGATAATCGGGTTTCCCATTTTCTTTATTTGGAGTATGACAGAGAGTTCCGTCAATATCAAAGCAATATCTCATACGACCCCATGAAGAAATATTTGATGGACACACTCAACGATTCCATAATCATTACTATTGATATGATAGTCCCAGAGAGCATTATTAGAAATACTTCTTGCTTTATTAGAAGGACTAAATCCGGTTAAAATTCCATATGGAATTGAATTATTTTCGCAATATCTGATACAATTAATAATATTTTTTGATTCACCACCAGAACTAATTAAGATACAAAGAGTATCTGCTTTAGCATAATATTGAAGAAAACGGCAGTATGCATTTTCCATTCCAAAATCATTGATAAAACAAGTTAACATTGATGGATCAGAAAAAACCATAGAATTCTTATTATGAAACTTCACATAATCTTGAGAGATATGTGAAGCTACAGAATTACTACCACCATTTCCAAGAATGATTATACTATTATACTTTTCAAATGCACTTTTAAATTTTTCAAATTGCTCCTCAATATGAGCACCTTGAAGTGCATTGATGTATTCGCTAAAAGGATTATTCATTCTCAAGTTAAAAGAAAGTAAAGAATTTTATTTTAATCACAATTTTTTCCCCTTTACACCATCTAAAGATACATTTATTTTAATAGATGGTAGAGGTAAAGTCAATTTATTTTTTTCGGAGAAAGTCAAAAAGAATCCACCATTTCCGGCACCACATAATTTATGAGAAATTACTAGTGGATTATTTATTAGATAGTGATCAATCTCCATAATTTTTGCATTTTCACTAATCATAGAACTTGTCTTTTTCTTTTGATCCCAACTTTCATTCAAAAGATACAAAAATTCCTCATAATTTTTATGGATAAGGGAATCATATGCTTTTTCGAGAGTGGTTAAAAGTGGAGAAATTTTATCAAGATTGCAACTTATATCTTTAAGAACTTTTTTAGAATTGCGAGTTACACCAGTAAAAATTAAATGGGCATCATAATGATCAAACAATTCGGTTGATAAAAAATTATACTTTATAATTCCACCTTTTTCAAATTCAATTCTTTTAAATCCACCTATTCCACAACCATAAGGATCTTGATATCCACAATATGGATTAAATTTTCTTTCTAAACTATAAGCAAGTTCACAAATTTCAATATCAGTTAAATGTAAATCATTTGACATAGAAATACATTTAATCAAAGAAATAATATATGAAGACGAAGAAGCTAATCCACTACCTTGAGAGTATGCATCACTAGTCATAGAAACAAGAGAGGGAGAAACCTTAAAATGATCTAACACTTCCCTAACTAATTCATTCTGAATTTCTTTAGTAAAATCAACCTCTTCTCTTTTGGAATAGTTAATAATATATTTGTTACCCTCTTTGTTATATCCAATCTTATCTTCATGTAAAGTAATGTATGTTTTTAAGTCACAAGTAAAACTGATAACAGATCCATATCCATACTCCTCCACAAAATATGGATTATCTGTAGATCCACCGAATAATGATACTCTTAGTGGGCAAGAAGAAACGTACATTAGATTACAATCCAATTATCAACATAAAGATCTTCAGTATTTTTATCAGCATATGAAGGTCCAAACCACATTTTTGGGCATATGACTTTTTTGTTAGGGTTATTTTGCAACCAAGCACCCCACCAAGATAAACTACTATTTGCAATTATAGCATGAGAACACAAAGACATTAAACACAAGTCAATATAGGGAGTATAAGATCCGTCTGGATATTTTTCCGTTGGTTCTGAGATCAAAAACCTATCACTATCAAAAAGTTCTTGTTTTTTACACCACTCCGGAGAATCTGAAAAGATAATAACAGGTTGATCATTATCAAAGTATTTTAATGCTTCTTCATAATATTCAATTGGTTGTGGAGGATGTTGATCGGAGCACTGAGTATAAGACCATTTAAATCCTCTAGAATCAATCAGATTAGGATCGCCTCGTCTAACATGAAGCATAATTGGTTCCATGCCATGATATTGAGAAATCATTTCCTCACATGGTTTCAAATACTCATCTAAAAATGTAAAATCCTTTCGAATATCACTTGAGATGTGATTAAAATATTTTTCTGTTTGAAAGAATCCATATAAACTTACATTATCTGGGCAATTTTTAAATAGATCTACATCAAAATGAAAGAATTTTTCTTGAACATAAGAAAAATCTTCTTTAACTGCTAGATTTTTTTCATTTACTGCCTCAAGTTTGAAGCACTTGTGGAGACTATAATTTTCTATGCCAGAAAGATTGAAAGGAGGAATGCACCAATCATATTGATGACGTGATGCAATTCCTCTCAAAGCAGCATATTCAAACATTTGATTACCTAATCTGCCAAGATTTCCTATATGATTAAATGCTAACATATTTTTTAAGATAAGATTGAGTTGAATAATATTTTTTAAGTTGTTCGCAATTCATTTTTTGAATCATTTCCCACAATTCAAAATTTTGTTTCATGTAAGGATTTCCTTGTATTGATGCTGGCCATGAATTTCTACCTCTACTATGTTCTAAATGATAAATTAAATTATCAATTCTACCTACATTATACCCAAGAGTTTTAAACCTATAATATCTTTCTTTATCTTCTGGAGAAGAACCTTTAAAGTTTTCATTCTCCATCCCACCCTCAATGTAAGACAATCTATTAAAAAATTGAACCCAACCAAAATCTGAGGTGGACATCTGAGACTTTGAATCCAAAATACCAAAATCAAAATTTTGATTTAAAAAATCAGAAACTAAAGAATCATCTGCCAATACTTGTTTTTGATATGTTCCATCTCCATATGGATATACAAGATCATATCCCTCATTTACAATCATATTGTATGAACTAACATATGATTTTAGAGGAAGAAGAACATCAGAATCATAGTTAACAACTATTTCAGTGTCACATTGAGAAATCATCTCATTTAGAATATGCATCCGATAAAAAATAGGATCATCAGAATGCTCAAAGATATGAAATAAAGGAATATCCTCTTTATCAAGAAACTCCTTTACCTGAGGTAAAACATTTTTTTCAAAAACCGGATTACTATCTACTTCCTTTACTATTACTTTTGTATCAAAATTTTCAAGTAAAAAACATAACAAGGTAATAATATTCCTCATTCTATCCTCAGATTCAATTCTTAGAGGAATAATAAAAGTAGCTTTTGATAAATCAATCATTTGGATATTTCCAGGTTTCAAAAAATTCTGAATGTTTGTTTTGTATATATTCTAATTCACTTTGTATAAATTGCCAAGAAGATCCGTCTGCCTCAATAACGATATCATAGTTTTTTGAAAACTTAGAAGAAACTCTATCTTCTCTTATTCTACTGGTAGTTAAAATATCATTTAAAAAATAAGGCATTCCGTACTTCATTCTTAATTGGTGATACCATTCATGATCAATGCCCATGGTTATGTTTGTGTCAAAATATTCTTTACAATCATTTCGGATTGTAATATTAGTAGGAGCACCTAAAAGATTGTTTCCCACTAAAAGATGATCTGGATACTGTGGAATTTTTTCATTGAAAAAACTTTTCCCGTCATATGTATGATTGAATCCATTTACCAACCAAGACTTTCCACTTTCTTCTAAAGAAGAAACTATTTTTTCCAGAGCATATTTAGATACAAAAAAATCATCATGATGTAAAATTTTTATATATTTTCCAGAACAATAGTCTAAACAACAATTTGCATTGACAGTAGGAATACCTCTACCATAAAAATTTTTAATATAAATTAATTTAAATTTTTTAGAATATTCTTTGCAGGTATCCAAAAGAATATTGGTCTCAGAATGATCGGATATGACAACTTCATAATCAGAAAATGTTTGATTTTCTATTGATTGAAAAGCATCTTTTAAATACAAAATACCTGCATTATCATTTGCATAAGCAGGTATTGCTATAGAAACCTTTACAGAACTTTCCATCTTTTCGGAATCAAATCAACAGTAGATACAGATTGAGCAGCTGGTCCATACCACTTTTTGGGAGCAATAACATTATTAGATCCAGATAACCAAGCCCCCCACCAAGAAAAAGAAGAATTAGCAATAATGTGGTGGGTACACATCGACATTAAACAAAGGTCAATCAAATTCCAACCAGTATCAGAAACCATAAAACGATCAGATGAAAACAAGGTTTGTTTTTTACACCAACTCGGATCATCAGAAAAAATCATAACCGGAATACTAGAATCAAATTTGGATAGAGCCTCTTCATAATATTCCAATTCACATAATGGATGATAGTATAACTTACTAACATAATCACCTCTTCTTATATGAAGAGAAATGATCTTATCAAAATTAAATTCTTCTTTGCATGGATTCAGAATTGTATCATTAAAAACAAAATCTTCACGAATACTATCAGATATATTTTCAAAATATTTTTCTGTTTGAAAGAATCCATATAGACTTACGTTGTTTGGACAATTATTAACATACTCTAAATCAAATATATGAGATCCATTGTCGTTTTCTTTATAAAAATTTTCAAAAACATAACCAGTATTTTTGAGATTTGGTAATGTAAATGCTTCAAATAATTGATGTTGATTCCATTCGTCTTCAAAATTAGATTGGGGAATGACAAAATCATATCCGTGTTTAGCAGCAATGCCTCTCAATGCCGCATATTGAAACATTTGATTCCCAAGTCTTCCATTTTTTCCTAAGTGATTATATCCTATCATAGCGTTGTATCTGCTGGTAAATGATAATGAAACCCAAAGGGTTTGATCCCTTTAGTTTCTGGAAGTGGTTTTTCGTGAGAAAATCTAGCTGCCACTTCAATTGGTGCAAATTTGCATCCAAGAACTTCATAAATGTGTCTATTGTGGACACAAATACAACCGTCTTCAGCAGTATCATTTGCGTCCATATGCTTATAAAACTTCCCCCAATTAACGTCAAAATGCACATAGGCATTTAAAGGAACTTCTAAAAGTTTTTTACTTCTTAAAGAAAATCCGCCATTACCAACTCGATGGTGATTTCCCCAAGGATCAAGATATGAATGGTCAACATACTCCCAAGGAGCTCCAATATAATCGTATGTCAACCAAAGAGGATCCCATTGATCCGGATTAATTACAAATCCATCAGCCTGAATAACAAGACAATGGGAAGTGTGAACATGTTTATGCAAATCAAAAATCATATAATGACTATACGAATCTATTGAAGTGATAGGGTCACATTTTTCTATAGAAATACCACTTTCTACAAATCCAGAAGGATTTTGATCACTGATAAGTTTAACGTCTCCAAAATTAATTTTTTGCATACTTTTTTGAAAGGCAAATAAAGTATACTCAAAATTAACAGAGGAAACGCAAATTAAAGTTACATCAGGAAGATTTAACATTACAATCAAATATTATCTAGAAATTTTTTAAGTGCTTGGGTTTTAATTTCATTATAATCATTATTCATCCAAGGCAATGTATTACTTGCATTTTTGTAATGAAAAATAAATGCGTCTGTAATAACACTATCGTCTTTTTCCAATTTCATAAAATCAACAAATGTTGGTTTGGGAAAATTATTTTTTTCAGTGATTTGAATAATATCTTTATAATTTTGATAGACGTACTCCCAATAATTATCTCTACCAGTTTGATGTGGAAATGTTTTAGTATTTGAATATTGATAATCATTAATTTGTACGGTACACTCTTCAAAATTTGCATACATTTGAGAGCAACCATTTATACAAATTTCATAAGGGGAGTTAACATCAACTAACAATCCCCATTGATCAATATAAAGTTGGTTAAGTTGATCTTCGTATTTTTGAAGATAATTATAAACTTCTCCACCGACATCTACAGGAATTCCATTAATTTTTCCATACCCCCAACTAATTTCATTTGGATTTGGCATGTTAGGAATATCTGCCATAACAAATCCATTCCAAGGATATTTAAAAGCTATTTCTCCTCTATTATCTTCATTTGCATATTTTTTACTATATCTGTAGGAGGGAACATATGAGAAATTATATCCTTTCATTATTTCTACAAATGATACGTCTTTTATCAAAAACATATCAGAATCAAGAATGACTGACAAACAATCATTATTGCAAATATAATTTTTCCAACCCCATGTATATGAATAGGCACATGCAATGTTCCCATTCAAGTACCTGTCTCCTTCAAACATTTTTTCGCCATTCATGTATTGTAGTTCTGGATCCAATTCCACTCTAATACATTCGATATTTAATTTTTCACATACTTGATTAATTTGTTCTATTTTATCTGAATCAAATCCACCGTCTCCCCCATCTCTTTCATTATTAAAAACAATAAACTCAAAGTCATCTTTTACATGACGTTTGATGGTATTGTATTGTATTTCAATAAAATCTGGTCTGTTATGAGAATAGGTATAAATTTTTACTTTTTTCATTTTAAGTTAGAATAAAAAGGATTTTTAGAACGATAATCATTATATTCATTTCTACAGTCGGTGCCCATCATTGGGTTACCATTCATATCAACGTACAACCATTCGTCAACAATATTATCATCACCTCTCCACCATCCATTAGAAATTTTAAAATCAGTCCAATATTTTGGTGCAATAATTGTTTTAAAAGTAGTATTTGTCCAGCAAGGCCAAAAAGAGAATGTGGAAGCTGATATTATTGCATACTTAGCATTGTTTAGAATTGAATAGTCAACACCTATAGGTCCACCGGGATATTCATACCACCCAATGCTACCCTGAAGTGGATCTTTTTCTTCCATTACAGCAGACCCTACAATTGTTGCCCATGGAATAAATTTTTGAGCGTTAACAGGATCGTCTGTTACAACAGCAAACCTCATAGAAGGATTAATTCCTTGCATTATTTTTGCTGCATTATAATAATATTCAGGTGGACACCAAGCACTACCAGTAAGGTAATCTCCACCTCTAAATTGAATTACACAAATATCGTCTTTTGAGAGATCAGTTATGGTTAAATCTGGTTTTAACCATTCAATAATATCTTCTCTCCTATTTTTAATGTATCCAATTTTTTGAAAACACCCTTCAATTTTTGTATTATCTTCCAAACTATTCCAAAGATAATCGTCAAAAATCATTGCGTCATCACCGCCCATTTCTGTAGGATACGGGTCAAATCTTTCTTTGTAATAATTAATAATTCCTTCTGGAAGTTCAATTGGGGGACCACCTTCAGGTCCATGTCCACCAACAACTTCTTTACCAAAATCATACTTGGTCATGAAATGAGAAGCTTTAAATGGGTTTGATTTTTTAACTCCCCATTCATATCCATGACGTTCAGCAACAACTCTAGGAACAACTAAATTCCATAATTGATTGCCAAGTCCAGAACCACTATAAATTTCAGATACAATCATTTAATTAAATGCGAATATTTTTCTTTATTTTTTACAATGTAATCGGGAAAACTATCATCAAGATCTACAGTTTTGTATTTCATCCAATACCTAAAGAAAATATCTTTATTGTCGGTAATATTGTTCAATATATTATCTTTAACTTCCGGAGTATTATACTGTAAATCACAAAAAGAATCAATCTTCTTTTTGATCATTTCTTCGCCGCCGCAATAAGTAAAATGCCAACCGCCATTTGTAATTAAATATCCAGTTATTTTATTTGAGTCTTCTGTCGCTTCTCTAATATCATCAACAGTTGTATTCTTCAAATATTTATATGTACATGCCCTAGTTCCAAACCAATCGCTAGAATAAAAATTATTAAGGTAATAAACATAACAATTTTGTTGAAATGTGAAATGAGTATCATCATTTACCCATTCATCTTTATGTTCTAAAACTTCTGGATTTGGAATTTCATCAATATCACTGGTTAGAATTAAATCATTGTCTTCAAAGATATTCAGATCTCTGATCGAATTTCTTGAATAAATTTCTCTGTCCCACGGACTTTCCACTTCAGGAATAGTAATGTAATTATGAATGATTTTATTTTCCCACTTTGAAAACCTATCTTTATTTTGTAAGTATATGCTTTCTTTTGGTTTTCCAGAAAATGTAGTGTCCCCTTCGGTTAGGATAAATTTATCAACAAATTTATCCAAAATGTTTAACCTAATTTCAAGAAGTTCAACTTCATGATTAAATATGAAGCAATCATAAACACTCATTTTTCATTACCTCGAAAATTTTTGCAATTCCAGATTCTATAGTTGTTTTTGGAGTCCACCACTTCATCAAATAAGTATCTGGTTTATTTCTCTTATCCATTTGCACACTATCTTTTTGATCAGAAGGTTGAATTTTTACATCATACTTACCAATCAAATTAAACTGCCCACAGATTATACTTGCAATGTCAATAATTTTTGTAGATTTGAAACTTGTAACATGAAGATTATCTTCTGAGGTAAAGTCATTATAATTATTCATTATTGCCTCTAATGCTTCACAGCAATCTTCAGCATAAAGAAATTCACGCTCCTCTTGACCATCAGTAAGCATGTCAATTGTCCCAGTTTCAAATCCTTTTCGGATAAAATCGGTAATTACATGCGCTTTATCATGATCTCTTTCTATACCATAAACATTCCAAAACTTTACGATAAGACCATTAAGTGATTTTGTGTAAAGTTCTCCGACATTTTTAAGCACACCATATGGAGAATAACTCATGTTGCTCATTTGAGAAGAGGCAAATACAAATCTTTTATTGTACTTTTTAAGAAGTCCAAAAGCATTTGCCATCAGGCGAGCATTGTTATCAATGAATTGGAATGTGTGCTGATATTTTTTAAGATAACGAGAACCTCCAACGTCGAAAGCAAGAAAGAAAACAAAATCACAATCACTTATAACTTGCTCAAGTTGTTGGTTTGGAATAATTGTCATGTCCTGCTCCGGACCATTAACTATATCAAACTCATTTACCTCATAGTTTTTACTTCTAAGATATTCGGTTAGATATGCACCAACCTGTCCAGAACTTCCTAATACTGTTACTTTCATAAAATTACCAATGACTATGAACTTCTATTCCCTTTTGGGTTAATGTATTAATTACTGTTGTTTTTATATCATTTATTTTACTATAATCTTCATGATTTAACCAATATCTTTCATGCCACTCTATAAAAATTTTTTTTAAATATTTTTCTAAGTTATTGAAGGTTAATAGTTTTGGTAGAACTTTAAATTCGGATCCTTCAATATCACACTTTATATGAATCTTGGCATCATTGTCGGCATTAACTATCTCTTCAATAATATCACAAACATTTATACATGGAGTATCATATTCATCTATTTCATTCCTTTTAGATTCATCTACAACATCACTCATATGGGGAGTAATATCAATACAATTGGATCCAGCTGGATTTCCGATCATCATTTTGAAATTAACAACTCCCGTATAATCCATTACTGCAGCGTTAATTGCCTCAAATTTGTAAAATTTATTTTTTACTTCTTCAATATACGGAATGTTTGCTTCAAATATAGATTTTGACGGTTCAAAAGTTTTTACTATCCAGTTTTCATTGTTCATATAACCTTGATTATAAAAACTATTCAGCAATCCATTTGGACCTTTTCCTGTGTTTCCTACATGATTTGTATCAAAAAAATGGGTTCCAAAATCTAAAAAGTACTTCATTTTTTTATAACCAATAAAGTATCATCTGGTCGATTTTTATAACTTCTCAAGTCCAACAACTCATGGTTTTCCTTAAATTCGTCAGGTATTACTTTTAAAAACTCTTCATGGCAATTTGGATATCGTTCTTGTTCAATATCTTCAACAACATAAATTCCACCTTTTTTCAAAAGGGGAAAATAAATTTTTATTGCTTTTAGTTGAGTATCTAAATCATGACATCCATCATCGACAATAATATCAAGTTTAGGTAATTTCTTTACAATTTCTGGATTATATGCATCTTCAAAATAGTAAGTAACACCATCTATGTTTTTATATTTTTCTAACAAAACATGCTCTCTATTGTCTATACCAATAACATGAATTGAATTTTTAAAGTATTCTTTCCATAGTTTTAAACTGGCACCAAGACTAATTCCAATTTCTAAAATAGAAATTTTTTTGTTTCTATAAGGTTCAAAAGCACTTTCGTAAAATTGCTCAACATAACAATGAGTGGAATTTTTATCAGTATCTGGTTCAAGATTAAAATCTTGTAAAATTTGTTTTAATGTCATTTGTTAATTTGCCCTAGAATCCAATTATAGGTTTTACGAATTCCTTCTTCAAGAGTCTGTGAATAATCCCAACCTAGTTTTTCGCGGATCAAGTCATTATTTGAGTTACGACCACGAACTCCAAGAGGACCATCAATATGATTCTTTTCTACAACTTTTCCAGCAACTTTAGCAGCAGTATCAACAAGTTGATTGATTGTAACCATTTCTTCTGATCCAATATTAACTGGACCAATGAAATCACTATTCATCATTCTGCGGGTTGCCTCGATGCATTCATCAATATACAGGAAGGAACGAGTTTGTAACCCGTCTCCCCACACCTCAATGGTTCCACCTTCCTCTGGAAGGTAGGCAACTTTACGGCAGATTGCTGCTGGTGCCTTTTCTCTTCCACCTTCCCAGGTTCCTTCGGGACCGAAGATGTTGTGATAACGAGCAACCCGAACAGGAATACCATAGTTGCGATGATAAGCAAAATAGAGACGTTCTGAGAATAGTTTTTCCCATCCATATTCTGAGTCTGGGTTTGCTGGATATGCGGACTCTTCGCGGCAATCTGGGTTGTCAGGATCTAATTGATTATGCTCTGGATACATACACGCAGATCCAGAATAGAAAATCTTAGTTTTGTTTACGCCTTTGAAGTCATTTAGTTGTCTTTGTGCTTCAAGGACATTAAGATTGATAGTTGCAGAGTTATGCATAATATCTGCATCGTTTTCTCCAGTGAAAACAAATCCAGCACCACCCATATCAGCAGCAAACTGATAAATCTCATCAAAGGTTTCAATGTACCTACTAGGAACAAAGTTATAAACATTACGATAAGGTCCTTTGTATTGAAGAGTTCTCTCTACAAAATTCAAATCCCGTAGATCACCAACAACAAATTCGTGCGCTTCACTCTCAGAATACTCAGGATGCTTAAGATCAACACCACGAACCCAATAACCTTCAGATCGCAGTCTTTTTACCATGTGACTTCCAATGAAACCACCAGCACCAAGAACAAGTGCTGTTTTTTTATAATCACTCATAGATTAATAAATTTCTCTTAGTATATATTATACAAAAAAAGATGGGTTTATGCAACCCATCTTCGGTAACTCAGGCTATCCACCAATTCTTTGACTGGAAATTGGAAACCAGGCGGAGAAAGAATTCCCCATCCGCACCAGCAAGAATATTTAACGTGCCTTATCTT
>Ga0129333_10003915_pt1 | contig 13963 bp, 33 predicted proteins | sample CPB6_08_DNA_FD_94474 | JGI IMG/M metagenome (GOLD analysis project Ga0129333, IMG submission 94474) | Freshwater to marine salinity gradient microbial communities from Chesapeake Bay, USA - CPBay_Sum_0.6_0.8_DNA | ecosystem: Environmental > Aquatic > Marine > Coastal | place: USA: Chesapeake... | reverse complement strand
CATGAGCCATTGAGCCTGACCGAGATGCGTTGGGCATGGGAGACCCTGACGAGCGACAACAAAGACCCGAACCGACCCGATTGGATTTACATTGCAATGGGCGACAGGAATGCCGCCGTTGCCACCGCATAAGAAAGAGAACAAGAACATGGACGAGCAGAACCACATCGTTTCCACCATTCATCTTTCGAATGCCCTGATCAGCATTTCCGATTTTTATGACATGGGAATGTGGCGGGGCGATGAGAAGGCATTCGATACCCTCGTCAAGAACATCCGTGCCGTGAAGCGGGTGACGGCAGACCCGAACCGTTACTATCTTTCGGATGACGAGAGCGAACTTCTTTTCATGATCCTTGCGGACATGAATGATTGGAAGCAGCAGTCCACGAACAACACCCATGACTATGGTCTTGGGAACGAGTGATTCCGTGAAGGCATTTGTATATCGAAATCTTCACCGCAAGTGTTGGTCCGTGAAGAATCGATCCACGGGGCGTGTCGCAAGGCATCTTGATTGCGTGATGGTGTCGAATTGCGAGTTTCGTGTATCCGAGGCAGGACGGCAGCGGGTTCTGCGGGAAAAGAGAAAGAATGTCCATGCAGGGGTTATCGGTGATTATGACAATCGAATGCAGTCTTTTCCCGATTCGCTTGATTCATGGATTCGTGTAAGGTATGATCCATACAAGCATGATTCATTTGTCAGCGAGGACGGCAAGCCGATTCGTTTTGCATCACAGGCAATCCTGACTTCTGACGGCAAGGTATATGCACGATGAGCCACAAAGACAGCAATCCCATTCCCGCTTCCCTTCGCATCGGCAACATGGGCGATTGCATGGCACAAGCCCCCCGAGGCAAGGCGAATCTGCTGAAAGGCATCAATGCCGACTATGCGGACTGGCTGGCGAACCAAACCGAGTGGATCAAGGATCCGAATTCGATTCGTGATCTCATCATTCGCATGAAGATCGTCATCGATGACATGGAGAAGAAGCATGGCTACGGCAACGAATGACACCCGCACACGAACTACCCTGCTCCACAAGAACATCGGCAGCGTGGAATTCGCATGGGACGATGGCGTTTGGGTTGTTGTCTGCTTCCGTGCCCACCGAACGATTCCTTATTGGCTGTGCTGCGGCATTCAGTTGCCGAATGATCAGGCAATCTCCGTGACCAAGGACATGGGACGGAAATTGTGGGAAGAGTTCGTCCGTCAGGAATGGGGCGTGGTCGAATCATGAACGAGAAAATCAGACAACAGATCGATGATCTTGCATATCGACTTCGTTGCGAGACCAAGCGCACCGACCTTCCCGAGGGGATCGTCCGCACATATGCGGAAGCCTACTATGCCATTGGCATCCTTCAGGAAGAATGCCGTGAGGCAGAGGACTTGAGGCGGCGGGTCAAGGAACTAAAGGAAGGATTTGAAGGCTGCTGCACGGCATGTGAGCCTGTTGGGGAAATGAATCGCCAGTTGCGGAAGGAGCGTGACGAAGCGAGGCGGGAGATTTTGGAATCTCTGCATCCCGATCTGCGGGAGAGTTATGCCGCTGCAAGGAAATGGGACTACCTCAAGGAGAACACCAATGACTGACAACAAACCCATTTCCGAATCTGTCCGCTTCATGGAGAAGATGGCAGACATTCTCATGGACGAGGCAAATGCTGAAATTGAGCAGTTGCTATGGAGCGGCGAAGCAGTCCAGTTTTTACACGGGTGCCATGTCGGAACTTCCGAAGGAGGATGCCCGTAGGGTCTTCCTTGCATTGACCGACAGTCCTGGATGGAAGGAGTGGCAGAGAGCATGATGTGCCAAACGATGTCCGACCTGTATCGCAATCATCCCGATTCATGGAAAACCGCTGTGGGCAACCATATCGAATCCGTTCGAAACATTCGGTGCCTTGTGCATCCTGAAAGGGGTTGCATTGTCTTCTCATGGACTACGAATTCCGATGACAAGGATTCGCCCGTATTGATTACATTCTTTGGGCATGATCGGGATGATGCGATCAGCACGAATTCGATAATGTCGGAGGAAAAGCCTTTTCTTCGCCATGCCCTGACGAACCATTGCAACCGTCATATTGGCAGGAATGTATGGGATATGTTGATTTCGATGAAGTGGCAAGCAATCAAGGAGAATGGAGAACTGACATGAGTCCCCACCCCCCGAAGTCATATATCATGACCAAGCCGCATACCCCAAGCACCATACTTTCGTTCACCCCGCACGATAAGGGAGAGTATGTAACGGTGATGCTCTCGCATCTGGATCCAAACCATGATCCCGAATATGCATCCATGAGCATCCGAATGGAGGATGCTGACATGACGGGGTTTGGTGTGGAGTACATGTCATTCCAAAAAATGCACGAACGAATGATGTTTGGAAACAACAACTTTGAATATCGTTTCGTTCACCATGAAGGAGTTACCATGGAAATCGAAACGGCAAGAAAGATATGGAATGGTTTGTTTTCCGTTGGTTGGAATCCCGTCATCGTCTGAATCGGCTTGACTAAAACTCAATCATGGGGTATCATTGTCGAAATGAACACAGGCATGGAATACGAAGACATATTGATGCGTAACCAAGAGTTGATGGCAGAGAACTGCCATCTCAAGCATCAACTCAACAAGATTGCCCAATCGCCCTACTGTGCATTCGTCCGCAACGGATGGATGGAACGCAGGGTATTCGTGCAATTTGGACTCACCTATGAGTTCATGGAAGGCTGTCCCGACCTCATGGTGGAAATGATTGCAAAGGAGATCAGGGATGCGATGTTCAAGGCTACAAAGCCTATGGTTGGTTGGACGATGGTGGACTTCAAGGAGGACGGCAAGTGAGCGAAGAAGAGCGTGAATACCTGAACGAAATGATTCGGAGTCTCAACAATCAACTCGTTGATGCGTTGCGTGAGCGTGACGAGGCAAGACGAGAAGTTGCCCAGTCGCAAGCGCAGTACAACTCCCTCATGTTTGACAATTCTCGTTTCCACGATCCTCATGCCATTGCTGAGTCAAGGGGCTGGGACTGCTACAAGGAGGACGGCAAGTGAGTGACGATCCATTTTCAAGATTGGTTCAGGAGTTGGAGTTCTGCATTGCCGACCGTGATGAAGCACGGAGAGAAGTATGCAAACTCAAGTCATACAATTTCGAAGGCAAAATCACGCCCGAAGGCTATGCAGAACTACGAAAGTGGGACTGTTTCAAGACGGTAAGCACGGAAAAATCATGATGAGCAACGACAGCAAGTTCATCATGGATTCCCGCATTCTGATTGCATCGATTCGTGATCATAAGTTCGATACGAGCGAGGGCAGGGAGGATGCCATTCGAATCATTCAGGAACTTACTGCCGAATACAATCGAATCAACGAACACAACCTTGTTCTTCAGGTAGAACTTGCACAATGCAAAAAGGAGATTATGAATGACATCGAACAGCAACAACTGTGTCGTGAGTGATTCTCATATCGTATGGATGTTTCGATATTGTGTCGTTCGCAGCGGTCCTGCCGTCAATGACGGGGTTGATGCGATCATCAACAATTGGAATGTTTTGGAAGAGGGCACGAAGGTTCTGATTGTTCGTGAGATCATCGAAGCATTCGACCGACATGGCGAAATCATGAGAAGTTATGACCGTGATGCATGGGAAGCCGTGCTGAATCTTGCCAGAAATGACGGAATGACCATTCCGAAGTCATACAACGAATTCGTACCAAAGGTAGTTCCGTCATGACCCGTAAGATGAAATCAAAGAAAGTACGGACATCCTGTACTCAAAAAGAATATGATGAACTGAAGCAGCGCATATTCGATGCGTCCGTTCTTATGTGGGATTTCGATGGCTATTACGATCCCAATACGAAGAGAGGCGACATTGAAGGGCTTGCCGAAATCATTCAAAGCGCATACATGATCCTTCAGGGTCAGATGTGGGAGAACAATACCTATGATTCTCATGACTGACGGTGAAATCATCGATGTAATCAATGCATACCTAGATCGTGGCATGGGTTCCACGATTGAGCAAGTTATAATTCGCCGTGCCGCAGCGGAAATCGTGAATACACGAAAAGAAAGAGATCATCTCATGACTCAACTCATCAACATAGGAGAGAAGCCAAATGTCAAGCGAACAAAGTGATGCTCCGAAGCAGGGAATCGACAGATTCCTAGAGGCTATTAACAAGAAGGATGAGAATGGCAAGTCAGTTTCGGACTACATGCAGGAGTCGATGGGAGAATTCCGCAAGGATGCAAATTCCTTTTGGGATAATCTCTCCTATGAGGACAGGTTGAAGGCATTCTTTGCAGTCTGTGAACGAATTCACAAGGGAGACCTGAAGGATCGTGGTTCCTATCGGTATGTTCTCTATCAGGTTTTCGGATTCGACATGGATGCATATACGCTCGGGATTGAATGCGGATACCTTGACATTCATAATTCAATCGTCACAGAGGAAGATCGCAAGTTTGAAGACAAGCGAAATCAGATTGCGAATGAAGTCATGGAATCCGAGCAATTCATGTGGCTGATGGCAGGATCGAACCATGCTCAATCGAATATTGCTGCTTTGCGTCCTGCATATGAGGCATGGATTCGTGCGGGTGGCAAGAACATTCTCAAGAAAGAGCCGTGAAATGAACAGAAAACGCTACATCGAACTCAACAGCACGGGACAGGATCTCACCCCCGAAGAGTGGGATCAGGGTTGGCATTGGTGTGTTGAATGGGACGGCTTGCTTGTAGGCCCAAACACCGAAGAGGCTCTTGTCTGCTCTTGCAACCATCCTGTCATCGAAGCATGGAAGGAATCCGAGGCTGGCAAAAAGTTGCAGAAGGAACTTGAAGAGCGATTTGAGAAAATTAATCAGCAGAACTTTTTGGAGTAACCATGAATCGATCACAAGAAATCATTGATGAACTCAACAAAGTCCGTGGCAAGTGGCAATGGGCAAACCCCGAAGTTTCCGATATTTGCGAAAAGGCAGCAATCCACATTAGCCATTTGGAGCAGCGAATCGCTGATCGTGATGTATGGCTGAAGGAATGCATGGACTTGGAGAGAGAACTCTACAAGGGAAGCGGCTGACCTAAATACCTTCATGACTCTGACACAGGTATACAAAGGCGCAGGAACCGCACTCCCCATCTTCAAGAAGTATGGAAACATCTTCTATGACCAAACAAATCTTGGTCTTCCTTTATGCAATCTTAAGAGTGGCAAGGTATGGGCAGGATCGGGTACGAGCAAGGCACTTCTGACGATTGTCGGGGCAAAAGCATACATGGGTGCGTCCACATCGAACTGCATCTATAATTACCAAAACGGAATTGTATTCAAGGGCGCAAGCACCGAGGAGCCGCTGTACAAGGTAGTGGGCAATAACCTTTATCAGGGGGCTAGCACTTCCAAGATCATGATGAATTGGACAGGAACCCCACTTTCTGTGTCCGATATCTTTGCTGCCATTACCCTGCTAAAAACACGGTATTGAGACACAAAGTCCGATAATAAAATCGATGGAAAAATGGGATTCTGACCCCCTTTCCCCTTGACCCCCATAGCGGTTATGGTATTATTCAAGTGAAGAGAGAAGCCCCCATGAAACAGACAGCAACAGCCGTCATGACCCCTCCCGCCCCTGCGACCGAGACCGCAGAAAACCATTGGATGTCCTATAAGGATCGTCCCGCCACCATGACTCTGCAAGAGATGGCGGTGTGGATGCTGACCAACAATCCGTCCATGGCAGTCTCCGTCCTGATGGGTGCGATGGAGGAGAACGCCACGCTGCCCACGGGAACCGAAGGCAAGATGGTTGAGGTGACCGTGTGGGACGAGCAGGGCAATCCCTACTACAACCTGACCGAAGAGGGACAGTTCTACTACGATCAGACCGTCCCTGAATAACGAATAAGTTTCTCTCTCCGAGCCACCCCATCGTGGGGTGGTTTCGTACACAAACATCTGTCCTTCTCACAAGGACAGATTTTCGCAAAACTAGCCTTCTAGGAAGGACAGATATGCCGAGCGCACCGAATCGCCCCCGCAACACCCGCACCGCCAACGGACTCAAGAAGGGTATGCACATCGATTGGGACACCCCCAAGCCGAAGAAGAAGCCCGAGCCGAAGTTCGACCCGATCAAGTTCCTGAACGGCTGCATTGCCGACAAGGAAGCCTACAGCGACAAGGAACGGTCGGCGTTCCGCAAGATCATCGCACACATCGAATCCATCGTTCTTGAGAACGAGTCTCTGCGTGAGGCAGCGTGGGATCGCACCCACGATGGTTACGAAGGTGCTTTGGGAAAGTACATGGAGGAAAAGGAATGTTGACACGAAGACAAATCATGTATTGGATGTTTGATCATCCGCTGACAACCACGACAATCATCTGCATCCCCGTATTCATTGCGGTGGTGTGGATCGGTCTCAAGACTCATATCATTTAAGGAGAAGACATGGCTACGAAGAAGAAGAGCGTGAAGAAGATCGAAAGCAAGTGCAGCACCAAGGACATCATGAGTGGGCTTGGCGACATCATGGTTGCAGGAAGCATTCTGCTTGGGTCGATCACCATCTACAAGATGGTCTCGCACCTCATCACCATCAACAAATTGACTTGACAAGAAGGAGAGTGTTGTTATACTCTCCTCCATGTACGGCAGCGTCAAGGCGCACTAGGATCGTTGGTTGCAAACGGCGATTGAGTATGGGTTCAAGTCCCTCACCGTGCTTTCCCGAAAGGGTTTCGCAAATTCATTCTAGAGATTCGAAAATGCCAAAGGTTAACGAAGAAGATTTTGTTCCCCCTCACCGCCACCGCACCTTCACCAAGTACATTGTGCTAGGTGATGGCAAGACATATGATGTCCTTGCGGATTGCCATGAGATCGAAGTTCCTGATGACATCGATGATGTTGCCGGATACATTCGTCAACGGGTTCATGGTCATCACGAACACCCCACATTCAAATGGGACGCTGGCAAGGATGAATGATTGTTAAGACGGCGTTCAAAAACTGCCGCCGTAGATATACTTGTCCAATGAACACAGACGCACTACAGGCAGTTGAATACACGCTTTTGACAATCGGCATTTCTTGCGGGTTTGTTGCTTCACAACTTTATCTTTACAAGTTCGGATATGACCGAGGACACGACATCGGCAAGCACATCGGCTTCACCGAGGGTCTGTTCAAGGGACAGGAACGAGCGCAAAAGAAAATGTTGAGAACCCGCCAAACCCCTATTGCAAAAATTCCTACCAGAGTGTAAACTCTACGGTATGAACAAGCAGTCAAGGACGGGAACAATGACACCGCCTTCTCCCGGCTTTCGTTGCCGCCGCAACGAGGGCTTTCAGGTCACTTTCGACAACGGGTACACCGTTTCGGTGCAGTTCGGTGCATTCCACTACTGCTCCGCAAGGAACATGAATGCAAAGTACGATGATTGGAAGGACAACGATGTGCATGAGTCCTCCGATGCCGAGGTTGCAATCATCGATCCTGACGGGGAGTTTGTTCCCTTTCAGACTTCTGATGACAATGTTCGTCCTCGCACGACTCCAATCGTGGTTGCGAACATCATGACATGGGTTGCATCTCTACCGAGCAAGAAGGTGACTAGCAATGCACCCTGAATGGATTTACCATTTCCTTGTTGGTTGCAATCAGTTTGGGTCGCCCGTGATTGTTGCTTTCTGCGTCAGCGGCTACGGCAATTGCGTTGTCATCATGCCCATGTCCAGGATACATCCCGGCTCCATGCCGAATGCATATCTTCCTCTTATGCCGACATCTCTTGGTCGCATCGTGACCGTGGAGAGTCTGTTGACCAACAAGGAAGATGCAAGGGTCATTTGGGAGGCTCTTTGCAACGATACTCAATATCGAATGCGTCCTACCGAATTCGAAAAGGAGTATCCGGGAAAGAAGTTCAATCTGAAACCCGATGTTCCGATCATTCGTAAATGGAACTACGCAACAGATTCCTATGACTGCACGACCAAGGAAAAGCACAACACCAATTATGCCCTTGAGGCATGATTAAAATCGTAAGTTCTGCCTTGACCGATCCCCACATACAAGTTACGATCTTGTCAAGCAAACTGTGGCGAAGAGGATTCGTTCCCTGATTCGATTCGTTCGAACCTAGCCACCCTCGACCATGCGAGGCTAAACAGGTTTTAGGCATGGTGCGGCGGGGAGGAGTTCTCCCCGCATAACATGACGCTTCCCTACGAACAGTACATCGCAATCAACAACACACGGGAATTTCTTTTCTCGTTGATGGACTCACAGAAGACCAAGGTTCCGCTTGCCATTCGCAAGAGGGCACGGGAACTTCTCAAGCATTTCCCCATGGAGTGTGATGCAAACGACATGGTTCGTTGCCATACCGAGTGGCTGCATGAAGTCAATCGCAAAGGTGACTCCAAGCGTGGCAGCGGAGACCCGATTTATTACAGTCCCCGTCATGGCGGATGGATATTTTGGGACGAAGCGGAACAGAACCCGAGCATGGCATATGTGTCTCGCAGGAATGCCGAGGAAGCCCTTGACCTGTATATCAAGGAACTCAACGATGAAGCGAAGCATCAGACCGATGTGGTGAATCATGAGGCTGTTGGCAAGGATCACTACATCGAAGACCCCGATGGACCGACCGCACAATGAAGCCGATCCATATCGTTGACCGCCTAACATCCACCCACAAGGCTATTCTTGGTGGCATGGAGGAAATCAGCAGGACGCAAATCGCAGACATGCTGAAGGAAGCAAGGGATCGCATTCATGAGTTGGAGGGATTGGCATATGCTTATCCCCCGACCGAGCCATACTCCCCCGAGGGAACAACATGGCGTAAGGAATACGAAGACATGATCGATACCCTCCTGCAAATGACAGCGAAAGACTTTGAGCAATGGCAGCAAGCAATCCGAGACTGATTGAATGCCCGTGCAACATGTACGAGTTGGCGAAGGAGATTTGCCTACGCATCGACCGCCCCAAGCGGCATTGCAGCATCATTCTCCATCGTGGCAAGGTGCTTGCCGTTGGCACCAATCAGATGAAGACCCACCCCATCGCCAAGAAATACGGGTATCTCTTTGACGAAATGCATTCCGAACTTGATGCGTTTCGCAAGTGCGAAGATCGGCGTGGTCTTGAACTGTGGAACTTCCGATTCAATCGATTCGGGCAGGAGCGCATCAGTCGCCCGTGCCCGAAGTGCCTTCCTTGGTGCGTTGAGGTGTTCGATCACATCTACTTCACCACGGGAGAGGGAATGGAACGAATGAACTTGAGAGGAGTATGAAATGACTTGGACACTACTATGGAACAAACATCCCGAAAAGCGGGTACACTTTCGTAAAGACTTTCTGCAAGGAAAGAATGGCGGGGAATACATTTCCATTTGGGGCGAGGGATTTCAAGGACCGGATGATCCCGTACCGATGATCGATGTCATGACCCCGACACTAGGAAGATGGACTCTTAAACTCAACAACGATGACTCCCGTGCAGGAATTGGCGTATCTGCCGCCCGTGAAGTATGGCAAGCCATGATCGATCAGGGATGGGTGTTGAGCGCAACGCAAAACGACAACGAAAGGTTCTGATAACTATGTCCAATAAGTTTAGTTCGCTTCCTGCCCGTGAAAAGGTTATGATCATGTTGGCGGGTATTATCGTGACCTTCCCCTTCACCTTCCTGCTTTCGGCGGCGTGGCTAGGGGTCTACGAATGGATCAGGAGCCACGGATTTGGCTTCTGGGGAGCCGTCCTGCTGCACTCGGTGTTCGTTACCCTGTGGGCGGGGATCGCCGTAGCAGCCCGTATAGACCGATCCTGAAAAAGACCGATAACAAAAAGAAACGGAGGAGACTTTCGTCCCCTCCGCTGTTCTTTGGGTTTCTTTGGAATCAGCCCGTGATAGAACCGGGGGTAGATACCAAACTCTGTCCTTCATAAGACACTACTTTTACATCAGGTCCGCCAATCTTGATTCCCGGATCGCTTGGGCTGTATCCAAGAATAAATTGCTGCCATTTGAATATCTCTGGGTGTGACATATCAATTGTTCCTCTTCTGAGATATCCATCACGAAGAATTGGGTAATCATGGACTGATGCATTCGGGTGAACCATGAGCGAAGCACCCTCTCCTTGCAAATAATCAATTTGAATTGAACCCATCTTTACAATTGGTGCCGGTCCGTATACCGGAACTGGCGAAATAATTATTTCGGTGAGTTCGCCCTCAAAAAGGTTCAACCGTGTGATTGTTGGCATCTGATTGACGAAATCTCCGAGGGTGACAAAACTGCTTCCTGTTGATTGTCCCTTCCAGCCACGAATGGTCAGTTCGTTAAGAGGACTTCCGGAAGAACCCCAGATGTTTACTCCAAATTGGCAAAACTTAGGTGAAATATAGGCGTTTTCGATTGTTGCTGTGTTATCTGTTGACAGTTGGGAAATTTTGTTGTTTGCAGTCAACCATGCCGTAGTCGAACCGCTCAAGAACAAAGAACCGACACTATGGTTGACAGCCCACCAGTTTCCTTTGATCAATCCGACCGCTGAACCAAAAGGAGTTGCATCATTTGGATTGTCGGGATCAAAATTGACATTTGCTGTAGCAAATGACGGGTACAAAGAAGATGACAAGTTATTTACTGCATATCTTGTTCCCAGACCCAATGCCCGTGTGTCTGCAACAAAGAAAGAATTGGTTCTGATGTTCAATGGCTCACATTGGTTCGTATCAATTTGATTGATGGCACCTGTAGGACCAATTCCGATCTCTCCTGTTCTGAATCCTGCGGGACTGAATACCGGAAAATAGTTTTCTGCAATAGTAATTGTCACATCACCATAACGATTTGCGGTAGTTCCGTTCGCCCATCCTGTTATTCCGGATGCAGTAAAGCCGTCACCGGACATTCCTCCGTACAAGCATGAAATGTTCGCTTGGTTTAAAGTTGGTCCTGTACCACCGAAGAAAACTACATCACCGCCAGCCGGGGTTGTTGTTGGAACCTGATAGAAAAATTGGTTGCTTCCTGTTGCAGAAAGACGAACTCTCCAGTTTTGTGGAAGATTCCATGCATACGGAGCGTAATACATGTCTCCGATGATACTAGATTGATTCTGTGGGCCTATCCACCTCTGTTGTGTGGTGCCCTGATACTGTCCCGTCCAACCGCTGTTGGTTCCTGTGAATCCCGTGTATCCGCCGACCCAGAAATAAGTTGCCATTTGATTCTCCTAGTTAGGCTTTGCTCAATATCCTGTTATACTCTCGGCAGAACCAAGCAAGGTTTGACCGGGGTAGCACTTAACAATGACTTTTCTGCTGTCAATGCGAAGTCCCTCATCATTAGCAGTAATGCCACCCAAGTTGAAGTTTTGCCACGAAACACTTGAGTTTGGGTGATTCATGTCAATTGAACCTTCTTTCAAGAATCCATTGCGAATGTTTATGTTGTCTGCTTCATATGCCCATTTGTTCGTACCAATATCGGCAGAATATGCTTTGAGATTATTGATGATTCCTGACCTTATTCGCACAATCGGAGCAAGTCCGTTTTCACCCAAAATCACGGTGTCTATTACCGATGCACTCATACCGGCACTCATACCGGATAGTCCACCATCACCCATGATTGTGAGATAATTTCTAGTAGTGTTTTGATTTGCCCATCCATTCACTTTCAACTCTGTGGGCATCGCACTTGTGGGAATGTTGTACACACAAATTGGGTTGGTTGCTGTCGTAGTCCCAACACCACCAACATTAATGTTGGTGGCGTATGCTATAGTGTCTTCTGTCATTAAAAATGAGTTTATTGGTTGTGCCCCGCCTGTACCCGAACCACCAATTTGTAAACTATTTGCTGTAAATCCAAAACCACCACCAAGAATCAAGTTTCCAGACTTTTGTATAACCCGGTTCCATGAACCGGACAATCGCAGATAAGTTCCTGTTACCGGGTCGCCTGCTGTGAGAGAAGAATTTAACACAGCATTTCCACAACCTGACGGTGCAATATTCTTAATTGAGATTGCTCTTGTTCCGCTATAAGTAGACCCTATGACATACGAGGGTGGGTGGACGAATACGCCAATGGGAGAATTATCGGAACTGCCGTGTGTGAGATTGAGGCGCAAAGGGAGAGTAGGAAGACCAATTTGCCCTGCTCTGAATGTAGAACCGCTCGGTCCTGTAGTGCTGGCATATTCGCTGTGTGCCGCAACACGCCAAGTGGAAAGGACTGTTAGTGCTGCCAGCGGTCCATATGCTAAGTCTGACAACGGGTAACTTCCAACCGCTGTTGATCCTGGATTGAACCATCCAGTAGACCCCGAAGATTCAAATCCGTCACCGGACATTCCCCCATACAAACAGGAGATGTGTCTTTCTCCAAAACGCCATAGAGCAACAGGATAACCATCCAAACCCGGCTGAGTTGGGGTGCAAGTACCATAGTAAATTGCCCCATAGCCTGGAGCGATGGGAAAATTTCCTGAAACGCCAGTCAAACTACCATAACTCCATCCCGTTCCTGTCATTGAGCCAACAAATGTTCCAAAAACAACCGTATCTCCACCCCGTGGAGTTCTTGGTGCTGGTCTATATCTTTTTCGCTCATCCGCTGACTTGTTATCACATAATGATGATGACCAAGGAGATGTAGTAAATTGTTCTAACCAGTTTTCCTTAAGATTCCATGCATACGGAGAATAGTAATAGTCACCAATCGAACTCGTTAATCCAGTAGGACTAGTCCACAATTGAGTTCCCGCAGAATATCCGCTGTTGGTTCCTGTGAATCCCGTGTATCCGCCGACCCAATAAAAGGTTGCCATTGCTTTCTCCTGTTTGTCCGAATGCTAGATGAAAGTACGACTATTTATGGTTTAGCGTTTTCTGTTGGTTTATTTTCATTCAACAGCCTTCTGGCTTCTTCCAACTTCTTAAACCCGTTTTTTTCTTTGATCTTCGCAATAATTTCTTTTGTCAGGTCGGATTGCACTTTTGATGCCACGCCATCCGGACCGAAGATTCTCTTCTGTTCGTCCTCTGTCATGGTTTCTTTAAGTATTTGCATCATCTCCACGATTTCTTTGATCGCTGTTGAATTGCGCTTGCTGTTGATTGTTGACCATGCAATCATGCCAACCGCAACCACAAATCCGGCAATCAGCAATATTGCCCCGACCATTGCGATCTGATCAAGATACCTGTGCGATGCCGATGCAAAACCAAGCATCAATGCGCCAATCAAAGCAAGCATTCCACCATATGATTTGTTCAGAAAGAATGCGACCGCTGCCCCTGCCGCAATGAGAATAAAGCCAAGCACCCAGAAAAGCGTAATGTAGCCGTACAGTCTTTCTAATGCCGCAACCCGTGCTTCTTCATTTGCAATTTGCAAGTTGGTCAGCGACTTCTCCAACTTGGTGACTTCTGCGGTAAGTTTCTTGAGTTTGCCATTCTCCTTCACGATGGAGTCTGCCGATTCGATGATGTTCTCCGCATTGGCGTTGATGCGGTCAACCATCTGCTGTGGGCTGTTGTTCTTCGTCAGCAACACGCCTGCTGCATCGGTCTTGATCTCCTGTGCATCTCGCTTGATGTTGGAGATATGATCATTGGTATTGTCAACGACCGAGTTGAGTGCTGCGGATGATGCGCCTGTAGAAGGCTCAACATTTGGAATCGTCTTGCATCCTGCAATTGTGAGTCCAATTGTGGTTAATAGGATAAGATTGAATATCGATTTCATACCCATATTTATGGGCATGTCCCCCAACTAGCGAGTAAAGACCCCAAGTCGCTGCCATTCACAACACCATCACCATTGAGATCATTTTGGGATGTCCCCCAAGATGCCAATAGGTTCCCCAAATCGCT
>Ga0129333_10003914_pt1 | contig 13965 bp, 6 predicted proteins | sample CPB6_08_DNA_FD_94474 | JGI IMG/M metagenome (GOLD analysis project Ga0129333, IMG submission 94474) | Freshwater to marine salinity gradient microbial communities from Chesapeake Bay, USA - CPBay_Sum_0.6_0.8_DNA | ecosystem: Environmental > Aquatic > Marine > Coastal | place: USA: Chesapeake Bay... | reverse complement strand
TTTGTACCTCTAACACCTTCAAAATAATTTTTCAAAGAATTCTGATAATTTTTTATGTTTGTAAGTGGTTCAACGTTAACTTTAGGATAACTGTTTATAACATTTTGTTCAAACATATCCATTTTGTAAGTAAATTGCATTAATGTGAGCTCAGGGAAATCAGGTGGTAATAAACCTTTAGATTTATATTCACTGTAAACTTCTTTAATTTTTTCATACCCCCGTTCGCTTACATATTCTTGAACTGTTGTTATATTAGATTGTGTTGATGTATTCCTTTTACCTTCTTGTTGTCCTGTAGCTTGTACTAACTGACTGTTATCGTTAGTTGCTGTATTTGCGCCAGCAGGGTCAAAACCGACACTGTATCTTTTATTGTACATGTGAGGAGTTGCCATCAAATGTGAAATCAAAACTTCATTCAACACATTGAACTTGAACCCTCTGAACTCCAAACTTATAGAGTAATTACCTGTAGCAGAGTTGAATCTTGCATCAAATTTTTCTAAGTTCAGTTGGTACTTTATGGCTTTACCATAATAACCCTTCATCGTCAAATAGAATTGTGGGTATGGTAAATTAAAGAATGCGGCGTAAGGGGATTGGTCACCCAATTGAAACAACGCTCTTCCCTGAACATCTTCTAATTCTATGCTAACAGATGGGACAAATGACGCTGAGGTTTTTACCCTTATTGAAGTTATCCCCAACAATCCGTTGTCAAACACATTCTGTTGGTCAACCAATGTGTTTTCGAAGTATGGTCTATTTTGTGAGTCGAATAATACTTTTTCTTGTTTTTGATTTTGTCCTCTCCCAACCAAAGAATCTTTACCGGTTATTTCGTCCAAATAACCAGATGTCATATAATTTGATTTGTTAGGTCTCAGAAAATTAATTTTGGCAATTGTCATCGAAGTGCTAACGTTATTGTTAGGTGTGGTTCCAAGAGCCAGCTTTGTTCTTGGAAGTGTTTCAGCCTCTAAATTGGCAAACATAACCAAGTCTTCGTGGTCAACTATTCTTTCACTTATAACCCCTCTACTATCGATTGTTTTATTAGGGTCAACGAGAACAATGTTATTATAATCAAATTCAACTAAAATATCACCGCTCAAGTCCCCTTGAAAATTACCTGCCATAAAAATAAAAATATTGCTCTACTGCCGTTTTATAATCCTGTAAAGATGGTAACAGAGGAAATGGTATCAATAAAATAGCCCCATCGTAAATATTATTCTCCAAACCACCAAAAGCAGGATTTGCCTGTAAGATTAACCAATTATACACTGGTGAATTGTAATACTGTTGGGATACTTTGTCTAATCTACTCATACCTACTTTATAAATGTAGGTCTTGTCCGTTGGTTTTGAAGGCAAAGTAACAAATGGTACTACCGTCTGTTCTCCATTGATTAAAAATTCAGTATATCTATTATAATATTGGTAAGCCATTACTGTAATTTAACTTTAGAGATTAGAACATTTCCGTCTTTGTTGTTCCATGTTTGTTTATCGTTATTACTGTTATTCTTAGCGCCCAATGATTTGATTAGTTTTGTTTGGTCCGATGTGGCATTTGTTACTCTTGTATAATTGAAAACCCTCTCTTTGTTAGCTGGGAACGGAGTGAAATTCAAGAAATTAACAAGTTTTTCTCTTTCCAAATTGTCTAAGAAACTTGTGGTTATACTATTTTCTTCATCAAAAATAACTTTTGCTCTGCTAATCCAATAATTGTCGAATTGAGCTGAAAAGTCTTGTAAAGAATTCCTTCCCGCTATTGATGGGTTTGGAATAAGTTCTCCGAGCACTGCGTTTTTAAAATTCTGATAATTTTCAGATTTCAATTCATTATATAACACCGCATATTGTCTTCTAAGTGGTTTAGGATTGTTACCTGTCCTTAGTCCGTTACTGAATGGGTAAAATACCTCGTTGACCAAATTTGCTGGGTTAGAAGAATCAAACACATATTGTAGAATACCTTGGTATTGTGTTGTACCCACATTGAAGGTTGTTGCGGTAGATACCAATTGATAATATGTGTTAAGAGCTGTTTTAACCTTTTTCAAATCGTCAACCATTTCTGTTTTAACTTGAGGTGTTGTTCCTGTTAAGTCGAAGGCGATTACCTTACCATTCGGCTGTTCATATCCATCAGTTCCTTCTTGTGAAAGACCTCCTTGGAATAATACAACATTAATTCTAGAAAGATATTGTATGTAATTGGTTTGAGTGGTAGTAGTGTCTTGAATGATTTTAGCTAAAGGGTTGGCAAAATTTCCCTTTTTATTTTTTACAAAATTTTTGTAGTTGGTCTTCATAATATCAATTGCCCTTCTTGAAAATCCTTTTTCTGAAAGATTAATCCACTGTACGAATGGGTCGGCTCCACTATCAATATCATCTATGAAATTACTGAAGAGGGTATCTATATTTTTTTGATATGTATCATTTTTACCTATCAAGTTTGTTCTTGGTGTTGGTTCCACAATTAATTCACCCTCTTGGAAATTATTTTTCAAAGCCCAATATTGAAGAATAGCGTTGTTGTATTGTTGGAAAACACTCTTACTTTGGTTGAAAAAGTTTTGAAAATAATTTTGACTTTGTGACACAACATCGTCCACAAATGTTTTATAATTCAAGGTTCCTGTTTCTGTGGTGGCACTTGTATTACGAGTAACAAAAGTTCCTATCGTAGTTCCATTTGAAAGTCCATTAGCGTTTTGTACTTGGTTCGTTGTTGGAGCTGATGGGTTAGCCACCATTTGAAGAAAATCTTTACTTATAACTTTCAAGCTGTCATCAGTTGGGTCTGCTCTCTCATCCCACATCTCAGTATTTGCATAATAATTAAACGATAGAGCATTTTGTAATCTATCAACAGCACTTTTTAATCCACTACCTCCAACGAAATTGAAAGATAGTGTAACCTCGGCAATCATCGGTTGTATACCAATACCCTCAGGGTTCAAGTCTAACCCCTCAAATCTCAATTGAAGGTTGTTTGGGATAATTTTGGTGTTATAAAAATCACCAATTCTCAAAACTAATACAGGAGGAACTCCAAAAGCAGTATTAATTGCATTGTTGTACTCCAAGTCGTATCCGCCGCCCTCTCTTGGGTTTACTGTAGGTATCGTGTCACCAGGTCTCAAACATTGTTGTAAAAATGTTAAACGAGAGTTAAGTCCCTCAGGAGTTGTAGAGTGAAATGCCGGTTGAAAAAATTTAAGTTTTTCTTTCAGATTATCGTATAACATAGGAGACTCTTGCTTAATCGTCTCAAAGTAATCACACTCCGATATTAGGGCTCTTACAATTCTTTTAGTAACCCAATCCCCTTTTCTGAATTTAGGTTCCAAATCTGAGCTTGGAATAGGTCTTTCTTGGTTTGTCGATGGAAGTCCCGGTGTGGGAGGGGCGTTTGGTGCTGGCGGTTGTTGCGTTGGTTGAGCACTACTAACTGCAATAGTTTTGATAGTTACCCTCCTACAAGCCATAGCCGCTGGTGAGGTAATGTTTGGGTTAGGCACATTTAATGTTGACGGGGTGTCTTTAGTACTACTACAACTTTCATTTGGACCTAAAATACTTGAATTCATTGTGAATTTCTGTCCTTCTAAAAGTTGAACTTTGGCGTTCTCACCTTTGATAACGTCTGTTCCCCAAGTTATTCTACCATTTTGGAAAAATTTCTGTATCCTCGAGTCTCCACTAAAAAAAGATTTAACACTATTAATCCTCCTCAAAGAAAGTTCATCATTATATGCATCAGGTGCCGAGCCAGAGGCACTACCTTCCAATGTAATTGTAACTTTAGAATTTGGATTTTGGTCTAAATAAGATTGAAGGCTATTGATGAATTGTACGTTGATGTGGTCATAGTTGGGTACTATAACCTTATCATAAAGTGTTTGTGCGGTTGTTGCGGTATACGTTTTATTTGGTCCAAACTGTGTCCCATATAGTGTAAGATATGACGGATAAGAATTTATTGGTGATGTGAATGGAACGTCATTAGGAAAAAATAAAGAAAATGTTTCAAAATTTTTGAGTTGTGGTGATGGTGTATTTTGTACCGGTTGTGTAGTTGGTTGACTTTGATTACCTGTGGTGTTATTTCCTGTTGCAGTAGAGTTTCTTATCGCCGCTTGTGCCTCCCTACTTGCATCTTTCGAATCTAATATCTGTTGTAAATTGGCTAATTCGTTCGGTGAAATTGTATAATATTTTTTAGCTAGTTCGTATATGTCATATTTTTTACATCCAGCCAAGAAAGAATCCAATAAACCATTTATTCTTTCAGAGTTATTATTGTTAGATAAAACTTTATTAACAATAACATTAAGTATTGATGGATGGTCAACAACTATTTTCCATGTAATGCTTCCGTCTCTTGAAGAGTTTGTGTAGGTGTATATAGGTTCGGGTCTTCCTAAAAAATCTTGTGCTTTCCACTGAGCTCTTGTACTTTCATTGAAAGTTAAAGCATAAGGTGGGAACCACATAATTCTCCCTCCGTTAGGTCCTCTTTCACAAATGGGTAAATCGTTAACATTTATACCTGGTGTGTTTGACGAACGCCATGCCAAGTTCTCGATGGAAAACATATATTTTTTTACATATGCTTGATTTCCAGTACCAATCAAGTTAGAAGAATCTTGACCACCTTCTTGTTTGTTTGGATACATATTCAAATTATATGTTTTATCCAATACAGAATATGAAAATCTTCTATTTTCTGTCACTGTTCCATCAGTTTTTTGTAAGTCCGAATAATACAAATAAGGTAAGTCCTTGGCAAAAACTCTACAATATTCAGTTCCAACTTCTTGCCCCAATGAACCAACATAACTTAATACACGAGAACCTTTAGTTAACTCTTTATATCCATCATTGAAAACTTTACTTACTTGGTCAATTGCATTACCAACGTGTTGTAATCTTTTCCCTCCTCTTGGTTGGCTATTAATAATCCTTTGAGTATCATCCATTATAGAACCATCTCTGAATTCTATATTTGTGGATTCCGTATTAACATAAGAGGAAGGTCTGAAGTTTTCGTCAGGGTTTGTTACTTCACCACCAATTCCAACTTTCTTACCAGCATTGCCTCTCCACTTAGGTGACACCCATGTTAATCCCCCTTCAATACCTCCTCCGCTTTGGTAAGCTTGCGCATTTGCACCCAATCTGATTTCTCTACTTGGTCCTTCATACAATTGAGCTAACTCACTCGGACCATATACGGGGGCTTGAATTTCTCTTCCGAAACTATCAACAGGCAAATCTCCGCTTGGAGAAAAAATCATTGATGGTTCACTTGTTGGTGAGCCAATATAATAGTTCGAATTATTCTCTGTTGTTCCTACAATAACACCCGCTAGTCTATCGAAAACATTTCTATCATAACCAGGTTTGTATCTGTTGAACTTTAGGTTTCCAAATAAACGAGACTTCTGTCCCGCTCCTGTGTTGTTTAAGAATATTTGTGAACCTGTTTGCGTCGTTCCGAGTAATCGATTAAAAAACTTTAAAATACCTACGTCAGATTGTCTGAAAGCATTGCTGATTTGTTGAATTGTTGTTGGTTGTCCTAACACTATGCTTGTATCAAAATATGAACCCGGTATTGGTGAAACAGGAAGAATGCTTCCTGCAAGTCTTAAGGCAAAGTCGGTTGCTGCTAATATTGGATTACTAGGAACTGTTATCGTAAAATTCGGCTCTATCAATGGGACTCTTCCTGTTATCAGATTTAGGATATCGGTTCCACTATCAGCATTGAAAATATTGGCTCTCGCAACAGTTTGTTGTCTTATTTGTGTGGCAATTCTTTCTTCAAATTCCTTCCTTAATGTCGCCGCTCCCAACTTTGCTATAAAAGAATCTTGACTTAACAGTCCATTATTTCCTGCTGGGTCGGGACTTAAAAGGATTGAAACGGGTGAATAAGATGAAGGGACAAATGTTGTGGGGTAAGGTTGATTATTATATAAAGTAGTCCCTCCTCTGATGTAGTCAGGCTCACTGATGTATTCAGCACTATCTAATACCCCTAACACTCCTGTTCCAAAAGCGTTTTTTGGTCTCCATTTTTCTGATTCGGCATATCCCGTATCAACTAAGTTCGCATCTTGATAACCATACTCACCCTCATTCGATTTTGTATTCAGATTTGCCGAAGGGTCGGGCACTTGTTTGTATCCACCTTCCGCACCATATTGATTCAGCGGATATAAAACATTTGCAAAACTTGGCTCATCTATCAATTGGTCGGGACTATCTTGAACCGCACTGTCAGATTGAATATATTGAACATTCGTTTGTACTGATGGTCTATTTGGCGCTTTGGCATATGGAGTAAGGTTTCTAGTAATTAACCTTCTTCTGAATGCATCTGAATTTATTAAGTCTAAAGGACTTGTTGCCATCAATATTATTTAATAAATAAATAGGTTAAATTGAATTTTTTAAGCCTTAACTTCACCCTTGTTGATTCTAATTTCTTGTACGGCTTTGTAAATATTTTCTTTCAATGGTGTTGATGCAGTGCTCAGAACATCTGTTAAAGCTCTTTCGTTAAATCCATTTACTCCGTTTACATTCAAATTGATTGTAAGCTCCGGATTAGTGAATGTTAAATCAACATTCCCACGTGTTGTCGGGATAAAACCTCTGGCGGCCGTTACGGGTGCAACAACCCCTGTTGTTGGATTTCCAAGTATTCCTGTATAGTCAATTCCTGGTTCTCCTGGTATTCCGGCATCAACTGGGATTTTTCCTCCTCCACTTTTTCTAACCGCTCCAGCGTTCGGTAACATTTGTCTTCCATATTCTGTTAATTTCGCACCATATCCTCCCATAGATGAAACAACATCGCTTGAATGTCTTCCGATTCTATCTGCAATCTTTCCCACATCATTTTTCAAATTGTTCATCATATCCCCTATCAACTCATTTATTCTCTCGTCTTTTTCTTTGGTTGTCAACTTCGAATCTTTCATTATCTCTCTGATTTCCTTGCCTGTATTGTCAACGTATGTTTTAAAACCCATTTCGTCAAGAGACTTTTTCATGACGCCGCCCAAATTACGAAAAGCATCAAACCCTCTCATCATACTTTGTTGAACACCTGGCATACCGAAAACGCTTGTTTTTGTATATTCTACCAACTCACTGAGTTTCGCAGACATTGATTCGGCTGCGTTGAGTTGTCTTGATTGAATTTCTTCTAGTGTCTTTGGTGCATCTGCTTGTTGTTTGGCTAATGATTCAAATTGCTCTGATGTCAATTCTCCCAATTTATACCATTGTTGTTCTCCTTTATCGTCTTTGATTGCCACTTCGTATTGTCCACCTTCTCCCATACGAGCAATATTTGCCACAAGTTTCTTTTGGTCTTCAGTTGCATTTATTCCCAAATTTAATCTGTTAAGGACCTGTACTTTTGAGTCGAGTTCCGCTGCCGCTAAAGCGGTTTTCCTTAATTCGCTAGCACTCATTCCAGTGGTGTCGGCCAACTCTCTCATTTTCAATATACCATCTTCAGAGACTCTAAACGATTTTGTTTTTTCATCAAAGTATGTAAAACTTTTAAGTGCGTTTGTGAGGCTATCTTGTAATCCTGATGGGTCTCTCAGGGATTGATTCATTAATTGGAATGGGTCTGTCAAATTTCCAATTGATATTCCAAGTCTTTGGAATTGTGCCGCTGTTTCAACCGCTTTGTCTGGGTCCAAAAGATTGTCTGCAAATTGTAAGGTTTTTTGCATATCAATTCTTAACATGGACGCTTGGGCTGCCATCTTTGTGAATCCTAAAACTCCGTCGTTGAAATTGAATCTCGAAATGGCGTCCGCATTTTTCAATACATCTCCCATCACGGCTTTTGCGTTTAACCCTAAACTTTGAACATAACTTATAGATTTTTCTAAGTTAGTAGAAACCTTATCGTAACTGTAACCTACTTCAGCAAAATTTGAGACAATTTCATTTACCTTTTTTCCTAAAATTTCTCCAGCCGCAAATAATTGACTTATCTGTTTGTCCGAAGCTATAACTTGTCTTCTACTTCCTTCAGCAATTTCAGCAATTGTTTTTCTTACATCCGCATATTCTCCACCCAATCTAGCTACAGCCGGAGCTGATTTGTTGATGGTTTCATACATTTCCCCCAACCTGTCTCTTGTCCCTACAAATTGTTTGTTAAGTTGTTCAGCCTCTGTTCCAAGTTGTTCTAATACTCTTATAGTACCCCCAAGTATACCATCAATACTTGCACTTAGTTTTTTACTATTATTTGCAGCATCATCAAGTAAATCAGAAATCCGTTTGATTTTTTCCTCATTCTGTTGAGTTTCGCCTGCGGCTTGGAAAAACATTGTATCTTAATTTACTATAAATAGATAATCGTCAATTTTTAGCGTTCAACTCAATCCATTTGTCCAACAAATACTTACGCATGAATATTGGCATATCTAAAAAATCCTTGTATGATATGTGTAATAGAGACGATAAATAATAGAATTCGTCTAGTTGGTTTTTTCTATAATCAGAAGAAAGGACGAAAAAATTCAACCCCAAAACCAACGTTGACTGTCAGTTTTTCTCCAGATGGGGCTATTACGACTCTTGTTAAATCGAGTCTTGGTTCGTTATTTGCAATAAAATTTCTAATGTATTTAGAATCTGCAATTGGCATAGATTCAATGAACTTGACGATTTCACCTCTATCTTCATTTCCGTTTAGTGATACTATGTGTTTTTGAAGTGTGACTGTTACTCTCGGTGCAACTCTACCTTTTGGATAACTGTCAATTATACGTTGTATATCTATCGTGTCTCCATAATTCAATAATTTCAATCTTACTGTTGAATTTGTCTTTGGTAAAACTGTTGTAAACATTCCGTCCTCGTCAGGTTCTTGTTGAGGTTTTTTTATATCGAGCTCTGCTAAACTTATAATTGATTCGAATGTTTTCTTTGTTTGGGGGTCTGTTAGAGATAGTGTCATTTCAGGACCGAAAGAAGTATTTCTGAGAAATATAAGAACAGCTTCTATATCCCCATCAAGTAAATCTTCTATTCTCATGTCTGGTTCGTAAATCTTATTTCTAAGCAGATTACCTGTTAAATCATCTAAACCTCCCAAAAGTATGTTTTCATCGGATGCTGTTAGATATCCTACTTTGAGTGATTTCTTTTTGTTTTTATAAAATTTACCCCCTGATGGTAATGGTACCACGTCGTGAGGGAGAGTTAAATTCTGTTGTGCGTATATTCTTGATTGGTCTTCCATATAAAAAAATAACCGTAAAGTTTATGTCTTTACGGTTAAATATAATTAGTATTGATTTTTTATAAAGAGTATTAGTAAACTAACACACAACGGTCCATTCTAAGTCCACAAGTGATGTCAGCTAAAGCATCTTGACTATAGGACAAACTTCCAAAGTTAGCACTTGTTAGGAATGTACCATATAGAATCCATTTTTCAACAACAACTCCCGTTGGGTCCAACATTTCAAGGTCAACATCTTTTTTGTAACCTGCTGCATATCCCATACGTCCTGTCACTGATTCTGCGTGTAAACGAACCCACTCCATCAATGCTTGTGAAGCGGAAGGACCGATTGGGTCTCTGAATTTTACCTGAATTTCGTCCCATGTGAAAATACCTGCCACATAAGTCTCAGTATTCAAGAATGGAATAGGTACACTTTTAATTTTGATTGACGGTCTTGCTGCAGATTCAACAAACCACTCATTAATCCCCAAACTTGAAGGAAACCTCAAAATGAATCGGTTTTGACGTTTCGGTTCGTAGGGAATCGGCATTTTCATCAGTAAATCAGCCATATTATTAATTTTTTGTTTTCAGTGTTTATATGTTATAAATATAGGATTGTCAAAAATTTTTCTATTTACTTTGCGGGTTAAAAAAATAATTTTATTTTACTTCCTTCTTTTTACCGCTAGCTGTAGAATATGTTTTTACTTCTGGTTTATCTTTAAAAGCTTTTTTCATCACTTCTACGTTTTTTAAGTCATCATCTGAAAATCCTATAATATGTTTGGTTGGCAAAAATCTATTAGATACTCCTTTCTTTAAATAAGCCTTTTTATTAAGAACCGCAGCCATTTCTCTTATATATCTCACAAAATCTTGCATAGCCATCACTTTTAGTTCTTCAGGACTTGTAGCCGCAGATTCGTTACCATATGATACAGGATAATACTTATTTAGAGATAGATAGGTTTTGATTAAATCGTCTTCGTCCATTTCATTTTCACCTACGAAATTTCTATATTTTTTTAAGTTCTTAATAAGTTGTTCTTTATCTATACCACCAAAACCAGTTGAAATATAATTATGGATTGCTTGTTTGATGGTGTCGGGTTTGTGTCCTCTAGCGGTTATTATCGAAAAAATCGAACCGTTATTTATCGCTTCTTTAAAATCATCGAAAGCTGGCCCTAACATTGCACTCATCGAGTCTTTGATGAATTTCTTGTCTCCCTCTACACGGAAATTTCTAAATGCGTTGGGGGCAAAACCTTTAATTTTTTTTCCTTTATAATCAAAATCTCCTTTACCTATCTTACTTCTATACTCCGCAAAATCCGACGTACTCATTCCTATCTCTTCACCCTTATCATCTACAAGTACTATTTCTGTTGGCATGTGAACAATATTGTCGTCCCAATCAAAAGCATAGTATTTCAAATCTGGTGAATCTGAAATTTCTTTTATACCTGTACTTTTCTTTTCCATTTTTTAAAAAAAGGGGGGAGATTTACTCCCCCTCTATATTAGATGTTTTCGAAGGAAGCACCTGTTGGTGTAATGAAGAATTCGATATCTATGAATTCTAAAGCCTTCGTTGGTTTTAAGTAAATTTTTCCTGTTAATGTATTTCTATCCAAATCTTCAGGAGAAGAAGAAACTGTTACACGGAAATCGTAAAGTCCTCTATCTCTTCTGATACCATCGAGAATAGGATTTACACTATCCAAGAATTGTTGTCTCACGATTTGGTCGTTTTGTTCAAACAACAATCTAACCGCTACCGCTGAAATCAACTTACGAGCCTGTAATAACAATCTTCTAACATTCAATCTGTTAAGTGCCGTATCAGCAACTTGAAGTGTTTTATTACCCCATATTACAGTTCCCACATCAGCGAATGTTGCAATCGGATTAATTCTTCCTTGATAGAGTGTATCTCTATCTTCTTGTGTTAGTTTAAGTCTAGCTTTAATTGAGTTTACAAGACCTCTTGTGTAACCCGCTGAAGCGAACCAAGGGAATGAAATATTGTCAGTCAAAGCTAAGTTTCTACAAACCTCACCTGTTGGTGGAAGATATATTTGTGTATTGTTTACTGTATCTCTCACAAGAATCCACGGATAATAAGTTGCGGTATAACTTGAATCGATTCCAGTATTATCTAAGTTATCAACAGCTTCTTGAGGATATATAATCGCTTGTTGGTCTGTTGAATCAGGTAAGAACATATTATAGTCCGGAGTTGTTACAATATAAACAGAGTCAGCTCTTGCAAACTGTGTCATATCAATTGATTCCTCACACAAGTTAGAGTTGTTAACATAATCAATACTTGCTGTTGCAAAAACGTTAATGTTGGTGGACTCGGGGTTTCTGTACGTCAATATACCTAAAAGATATGCATAGTAGTCAGTGTTAGCGAAATCCTGTGTGTTATTTTCCACAACAATTCTTTTGAATACACCCTCACCTGTTGCGTTTGGATAACGGAGAGACGGGGCCGCACCAGCTAAGTAACCAGATGCGCCAATTTGGAATCTATCTAAGTTTGTTCTTGATTCTCTGTAGATATCCCATCCGTCAAATCCACCAGCAAAACATACTGTATATTTTCTTGAGTAGATAAAATAATATGGATTATCTTGAGAAGTCGGGTCTGCAGTGAAATCTGCAGTTCCACACTCGAATGCTGGTTGACCACTTGTTGTGAAGGTGTTACCAATAGTTACAACAGTAGCACCTGAATCCATATGGAAACCTTTAGATAAACCATTCCAAGGGATTGATTCAGTTGTGTCTGCCCAATCAATTTGTGGGTTTTGCTCACCCAAATATTGAAGGAATGAATCGTCAATACCGAAATAAGAAGAAAACCCTAAGTAACTTCTTCTGATAACATCACCAGGTGATGTTATCGGTTGGGTTGCGAAAGGAGGGTTGAATATAACTTCTTGTGGATAATAATATCTTGTTTTCAAAACCAAATAAGGTGCCTGATTGGAGATTGTTTCATAAATTCTCTGTCTGTACCCATAAAAACCACAAGGTAATGCATCGATAGGTGCTCCATCAGCCATCTCAACCATTATGTATTTTGAAATGAGAGCATACTCCCCATCAGATGAACCAATTTTCTTAGCTATGAAGTTGTTTGATTGTGGGTCCATATTACAATTAGTAAACTTCTCAATCACAATGGGGTTTGAATCCGTATCAAAAAAGTTTCTGACTAAAACATCAAAACTCATATTAGCATAAGACAAGTTAGTTACAGAAACCTTTATTTCAGTGTTTGCTGAATCACCATCAGAAATTGAAATAAATTTAAATAAATCATAAACTCTATTACCTCTTAGTTCTGATACCAAGAAAGGAGTTTTTGGTGATTGATATTTTTGTAACTTCCAAGCTATAGACGTAGAAGAAGGGGTACCAGCACCTGGTCTAGCACCTGGTAAATCAATTAAAGTACAATTCAAACCTCTAATGTAATTAGAGTTGTAACCATATGTTAAAGCACCAGGGTAAATTTCTTCAACAAACAATGGGACTTCAGTTCTAGATTTTCCAAAGTTATCTACACCGAACACTTTTGTCATGTATTCTGAAGCGGTAGACTGTAAAGAAGTTTCAAATTCAAATGTTTCATTATTTCTTGTCACACCTGAAACCCCAAACAAAGCGAAAGGATTTTGAGTAACACCTGAGTATTCTCCACTACAAATTAAGGTAACATTAGTTAATCCTGTAACCTCATAAATTGGTCCATGAGCATTACTTGACGCACTGTTTTCATAAAGTGAAATACCTCTTGAGCGTAAAGTAGCAACCACCATGTTATTCCACTCGGGATATGCAGTTCCTGAGAATGTATAAATCGAACCAGAAACAGTACCTGTGAAAGTACCTGTTGACGCTGTACCAATAGGACCTAAGGTAGCAGTATTCCAAAAATAAGAATATCCTGTATAATTGTTACCTGTTGTTAAATCGAACGTTGCGTAGTACCAAGGGTCGTTGTCGTTTGATGATAAATCGTTCAACGACAAGTTTACATTATTTACACCAAATTCATTGGTAAAATTAGTAAAACCTTGACCTACTAATGTATTATACGCAGTACTAGGAATAGAACCCCAAGCAAACAAAGTGTTTCCTGAAGTTGGGGTATTATTGAGTATAGAAAGCATTCCTGCATTCCAATCAGTTGAATATGTAGAAGTATTTCCGTTATTCAAAGTGTATTGTGCTGTGAAATTATTAGAGACTATTGTTGGTAAACTTACCCAAACAAATGTGCCTCCTGTAGTCCCCGTGAAAGAACTCGTAAAAGTTGTTGCAGTAACAACACTGTTAATTCCAATTGTTGAAGGGTCAGGGTTTGCCAACACACTGATACTCCAAGATGGACCTGCATCATATCCTGACAAACCCAGAATCCTTGTGAAGAACATTTGGTTTGATTGTTGAAGGTATGATTTTGCGATGTACGCAGCTTCGTATTTCGGAATTTGTGTATTCACAAACTTTGTGGGCTGTGTTCCTCCGAAGTAAGCTTGGAACTCATCATAGTTTGTTATGAATACAGGCTCGAAAGCCGGTCCTTTTATAGTCTCTCCGACGAGACCTAACGTAGTAACACCCACACTTTGAGCTACGAAAGA
>Ga0129333_10003913_pt1 | contig 13968 bp, 20 predicted proteins | sample CPB6_08_DNA_FD_94474 | JGI IMG/M metagenome (GOLD analysis project Ga0129333, IMG submission 94474) | Freshwater to marine salinity gradient microbial communities from Chesapeake Bay, USA - CPBay_Sum_0.6_0.8_DNA | ecosystem: Environmental > Aquatic > Marine > Coastal | place: USA: Chesapeake... | reverse complement strand
TCTATTACTATGGCAACCACAGTCCCGAATCCCCCTTTACTTACGCTGTATCCTATTTGGATCGCTGGGTGCGCTATGTATGCTTGGGCTGCTTGGACTCGGAGAAGCTTTGGTATGCTTGCAAACTACCTTTTGCTCGTAACGATTGATACAATTGGATTGATAAGGATGATCGTCTAATGTGGCGGTTGTGGGCAAAGGCAATTGGTGAGAAGGCTTCAGAAAATCAAGCTGAAGCTGACAAGGTAGCGGTCATACGGACCGTTATTGTTTTGAGTTATTTGATTACGAACTGCTTTATTATAGCAGGCGTTGTGAGGCACTGGTGATGAACCCGTTTGATTTTGTTAATAGTATCAACAGCACGAAGAAAGATCTACTTGCAGATCCGGAAGTTTCAGAAACATCGTATGTTCCGTTTGTAATTAACAAGTCGCTTTCTTATTTTCCAGAAACGATTCTACTTGCTAACGATATGAATAAGTCCCACATCGATAACAAACTCCAATATCACTATCTTCTAAATACTGTTCGTCCTGGCAAAAGGTATGCCAAATGGGTGAAACGAGAGGATGATAGCGATATAGAAGCTGTTAGAGAGTTTTATGGTTACAGTATGGATAAAGCACTTCAAGCACTCCACATTCTCACCCCTGAAAACATACACTACATAAAACAAAAATTACAACGTGGTGGGAATAATGATCAAACTGGAAACACTAGTCGAAGTAAAACTAAAGACTGATGAAGATTTTTTGAAAGTAAGAGAGACACTTACTCGCATTGGTGTTGCGTCAAAAAAAGATAAAGTATTATATCAATCATGTCATATATTGCACAAGCAAGGTTTATATTACATTGTGCATTTTAAAGAGCTGTTTGCTCTCGATGGTAAACCATCGAACTTTGGTGAAGAAGATATTGGCCGTCGAAATACAATTGCAAACTTGATGGATGAGTGGGGTCTTGTGTCACTCGTTGATGAAAACAAATCAAAGACTCCTTCAGCTCCTTTGTCGCAAATAAAAATCATTCCCTACAAAGAGAAAGACCAATGGCAACTTGTCACCAAGTATAGCATTGGTCGTAAGATTTAAAGACCTTTCGATTCTTTTTCGACTTGTTGGGTAATGACGGGCGTGACTGGTGCTCCGTCAATTGATTTCTGAATCTTACCGGCGGACCACCAACCAAACGAAGTCATGAATCCAATGATAAAGTAAGTGGTGTACACTGCGCTTACCTCCGACTACATGCGTTACTTGAAGAACAATAGCTGACAAGTTCAACAAACCCCCATAGTACACCCGCGACGGCAATCAAGCAGATAAGACTAACAAACGCAATCTCTATTGTATCCTGCACCTGTCTCTTACGTTTCTGTTCGAGTTCTTTCAGCTTTCTCGCTTCATGAGCAGCTTCTATCTCCATACTTCTAGCGCGCTCTTTAATCTTATTCCACACATCGATCTTATTTGCTTGCATGAATAGCAGCTGTAGTTGTCTTTCAAACTCTTTTGTCTGTTCAAGCGCAAGCTCAATTTCAATAGCCGTAGCCATGTACGATTTGTTGTTTTGTGTCTTCACTTGAACGACAGCTTTTGTAGCTGTCGTTTTTGCATCAAAATACTTACCCAACACCGGACCCAGTGATGCAACATCATCCACTGTTTTGGATACTTTTTTAATTAAAGCAACAGCAGATTGTATTCCCGCCAGCGCGGTTATTGGATCAATCATTTTCTTCCTTCTAATTTACATATATTTGGATACAATCGTTTAGAACAATCCTTTATTTGCCATTGAAAACAAACTACCCGTTGCGTTCCGTTGTCATGTGACCATCCCCAACGGGTACAGACCCATACTTCATGTTCCTTCAATGCACTCTCAGTAAAACCGGTACTACCAAATAATAATAAAGCAACAATTACTTTGTTACTTGTTTGCAAGTGGGTTATCAATAGCTTTTTGAATCTTTGCATCAACTTCTCTTTGAAGTGTTGCAACATCTTTGGCTACATCTTTTTTCATCGTATCGACCTCTTTGCTGATATCACGGCGTGCATCAGCTACCTCTTTACGGATGTTATTAACTTCTGCTCGCGCCTTTTCCAAGTCTTCGCGAATGTCTTTACGAGCTTGACGCATCTCTTGCTCAGTCTCACGTTGTGCTTGTTTGACGCTGCGTTCAACTTGTTCTGTTACAGTCTCGTTACGACGGATGTCGTTCTTAAGATCAGTCTTAATGTCACGTGTGTAGTCAGCAGTCTTAGAACTGTTTTGTTCAATGACAGCAAGACGCTTATCAAACTCAGAAAGATCAGGTGCTGTGTATTCAGCAATCTTTTTCTTCATACCGACATAGTCTTTGTAGACTTCAAACGCACCATACAGTCCGCCAAGTAGCGATGATACGAGTGTAAACGCAACCATCAGCTTGGCTGGTGTAAACTCATACCCACCGATACTGATAACAGTATCTTTACTTGCATACTGCTTTACAGCAGCTTCCGCTTCGTCAATCTTTGCGTTGACACTTTTAATTTCTTCTCCCATTTTTTCTCCTAGTTATTTGTATTGTGAATCAACCATTTCTTGCCATCTTATCTCATTAGCACCACTTAGACGGCGTTGTACATTGCGATTGTCCACGGTTGGCTTATGGTATGCGCGTGCAACCGCAGCCGACATTGTATCAGGAATGTTTGCTTGTTGGTATCCATTGAACCCTGGAACGTATCCCATTAAGCCAACTAATAAACCTTGTTGTGCTGTTTGAGCTTCAAGCGTTGCAGCTTTACCAGCATTCTTTGCAATCTCTACAGCCTTAGCTGCGACTTCTTTTTTTGCATCAGCTTTGTTGTCACCGGACTTCTTTTCTACTTTAGCTACTTCGCTGTCTGTCTTTTTCTGATCCTGCGCTCTCTCTTCTTGTTTAGCAGGAGGAGGTGGAGGTGGAGGAGCAGCGGCCGCTGTTGTAGCGTTTGCTGCTGGTGAGCCGGGCGGCGGTGGTGGAGGTGCAACTACGGAAGTAACGGAAGTTACAGATGTAGCAGATGTTGTTGAAGGTGTACTTAGAACACTATCAACGGTAGAACTAACAACGGTGACTTTAGCAGGATCAGCCTTGGCAACTTCGATTGTCGTTGTCAGTTGTTGGTTAACAGCCGTCGTCACGGCAGGATCAAGATTTACAAGATACTTGATTGCATAGGCCGTAGCGTATCCCTCGCAACTTTTATCGTAGAGCGAATCTTTCAAGCATTGTTGTTTAAGATACGCTTCTGCATATCCTGGACAGTCTGTTGCGTAAAGAGGATTTGCTGTACATTGCTGTGTCTTATATGCAGCTGCATATCCCTCACAATCAGTTGCGTACAAAGCATTTAACGTGCATTGTTGTTTCTTGTATGCTGTTTCATAACCCGGACAGTCGGTTGCAAACAGCGGATCAAGAGTACACTGTTGTGTCTTATATGCAGCTGCATATCCTGGGCACGATGCATCGTAAAGTGCATTGATGGTGCATTGTTGTGCCTTGAAAGCTTCCGTATAACCTGGACACGTTGCATCATACAAGGGATTTGCGGTACATTGCTGTATCTTGTATGCTTCTTGGTAGCCAGGGCAGTCGGGTGAACTTAGCGGATTGGCAGCACATGCATCAACAAGGTATCTCAATTCAATGGACGGATCACGGACACGAGGACCATAAAACCCGGCCCAGAATCTGCTATCCTTGCCGGTCCATTCCATTGAGAAACCTGATATTGTCGACGAAGAGTGATTTTGAGGAAACCATTGCGTTCCGGAGAACGTTTGAAAGTTCTCGGAATCTCCAGTCGTTTTCTCATTATATGTGTAGTTGTACGTCTGTAGTGCGGTACCGTTTAACGCCTTCAACGTGAACTTGCCACTTAGCGTGCCCGTGTTCATGTCGTTATTGTTGATCTTCCAAGAGTAGTTGTAACCACCAATGGCAAGACCAGCATTCTGCAATGCTTGATTAAACGCGTAGTTGTAAGCTACAGTCTGCTGCGTGTAACCAAATATGATTGTATTTGTTGAAGCGTTATACGCAGGGACATTACCGCCAGAGAATCCACCAGCGGATCCAGGGACCGTGTTTGTCCATGCAGCGTTTGTTCCCGAAGGTATTAGGTTTGGGGACGTTTCGTACGTTACATTCGGTGTTGGTTGTTGATTACTTGTCGTCTGTTGCGCTTGGGCGGAACAGGTTAGTGAACCAATTGCCAGAAGAACCGCTAGTATCTTTTTCATTTACAACCTTAAGAGATCCAGGTTTACGTTGTGGGTTGTTGTCCCACTCTTGCTTTGCTGCTTCACCAATCTTGCCAGCGAAAGGACAAGGAGTGCCAGCATCCATCATTGCCTGGAAGACGCGCTCGTCTTGGCACATGGTAGCAACGGCAGCAACCTTCATACCCATATCAAATAGGGTTTTGGATAGCTTTAAGCGTTCACAATTCATATCACGGGTTGTGAACCCAGATGAAAAGCCTAGGATTTGTGTCTGTACAGCGCCAGAAACGCCAACAGTACAAAGGTCTGAGTTAATTGATGTTATTGCAGGAGCAATAGCGGACGGCGGCGGCGATTTTACAGTTGTCTCGCTGATAGAGTTTGATGTGCTTCTCGAAGTCGAGTCAGTCACGATTGGTTCAGCTTGCGCTTGAGCCCATGTTGAAAACATAACAAAAAGCACCATAACCGGTAACTTTTTGAACATTTTTATTCCTTTTCTATACTTGTTGACCTAACCATTGCAATCAGGTACAATGTGCAAATGCTTAAATTTAACGAAACTCCTGACGGATACATCTTCAGTTTAGATAACAAACACCTAGCAGTGGGTGTGTATGAACAAGGTGCATTCCATTTACTTCATGATGACCAACTTGTTGCATACGGCAACGCTATGCAGGCGTTTTCGCACTTACGGTCTATTTATGAACCTTCTGTTGCTAGTCCAAAGACAATGGAAATGTTTTTAACACCCTCTCGTCCTATTGACAATATGTCAAAGTTCAAGTACAATGAAGTTCTCAAAGACATTCCAAAAGAGGTTTTCCATGCCAATTTTTCTAATTAGTACTCTCAGTACTTTCCGTATGAAGTATGCTATTGAAGCGGAGACGCTCGAGCATGCAATGGATGAGCTTGTTATGACAGAGCATGACCGATCATTTGACGAGGTCACTCAGCGTTGGCTCGGCGAGCAGATCCTTGACGGAGAAGAAGTAACGCAAGAGCAATTACGTGTTCTGCTAGAAAAGTTGAAAGAAGACAAAGATGAAATGAGCTCCCATTGGATGGGAGACAAACTGATTCACAAGGTTAATTATGAAAATTCAAGTAGTAAGTGATATCCACCTCGAGTTTGGTCCGATCAGCATTGAAAATGCTGGTGATACTGATGTTTTGATCCTGTCAGGTGACATTTGCGTCGTTAACGACCTACGCGCCAAAGATGATTACAACATGCGGGGTGAGCATGATAAGTCTAATCAATTCCATACGTTCTTTCAAGAATGCTGTGCTAGATTCCCTCATGTCATCTATGTCATGGGAAACCATGAACATTATCACGGTGATTTCAACACTTCTCTTAGAGATTTGCGTGATCGCCTTGGTTATCTGGTTAATCTTCATATCCTAGAAAAGGATAGTGTATTAATCAATGATACACTGTTTATCGGTGGTACGCTATGGACAGATATGAACAAAGAGGATCCAATCACTCTTGCTCATATTCGTGGTGTAATGAACGATTACAGAATCATTGAAGATAGTTCTGAAGTTGTCAACTACAAAACGTTTGTCAATAAAGACAAGCCTGTAGGCATGACGGATGAGGAATGGATGGCTAAGGACTACCTGGACCGCGTTGTATCAAAGTTTGCAACCCGTCCTGCTAAGTTCTCACCGGAGAAGTCCGTTGTTGAACATAAGGCAATGCTTGCGTTCATTAAGAGTGAGTTGGATCGCGTGGGACCAAGTGCAAAGGCTGTTGTTGTTGGTCATCACTCCCCATCAAAGCAATCGACGAAACCTCGCTATGAGAAGGAAGTGATTGTGAACGGAGCGTACAGCTCAGACCTGTCTGAGTTCATCCTTGATCATCCACAAATCAAACTGTGGACTCATGGACACACCCATCATGAGTTTGACTACATGATTGGTACAACGCGTATCTTTTGCAACCCTCGCGGTTACATTGGATACGAAGGTCGCGCTGATGAGTTTGACTTTAGCAAGGTCGTAGAAGTATGACCGACTGGAATCAACGATTCATGGATCTCGCCCACCACGTCTCGGGTTGGTCAAAAGACCCGTCGACGAAGGTGGGTGCCGTTATTGTTAATGATAAGAAGCAAGTCATTAGTATGGGATACAATGGCTTCCCAAGAGGTGTACATGATTGTGAGGAACGATACAATGACCGAACTACAAAACTTCAATTTGTCGCTCATGCGGAGCGTAACGCTTTGGACAACGCCCATGTTAATGTTGACGGCGCTACCCTTTACTCTACCCTATACCCTTGCTCTGAGTGTGCTAAGGGAATCATTCAACGTGGAATCAAAAGAGTAATCACGTCAAAGATTTGGTACGATCAACAAGCCACTCGTTTCAACTTTGATGTCTCGGAAACTATGTTCCGCGAAGCTGATGTAGATGTCCTATTAATGTGATACAAACAATCAATTGGAAATTCAACTTGATACAAATATATAATAATGAGACTGATTAAAAAGGAGTTGAAATGTCAGTAACAATTAAAAATTTAGAGTATGCTTTAGCAGGTGAATCACAGGCTCATATTAAGTATCGCTACTTTGCTAAGATTGCCCGCGCCGAGGGATTTGAGGAAGTTGCCAAGCATTTTGAACATACGGCCGATCAAGAGATTCTCCATGCATGGGGACATCTCGAACTGTTGATTGGTAAACCAGATACACGTAAGTGTTTGGAGCTTGCTATTGAGGGGGAAACACACGAATACACAGCAATGTATCCAACGTTCCAGCATCAAGCTGCACAAGAGGGTCATGAGGCTGAGCGTGAGTTTGCAGATCAAGTTGAGGAATCAGCAGAGCATGCTGCACAGTTCCAAAAGGTTTTAGCACTAGCTGAGAAGCGGTTTGCTGCCCTTGCAAAGGTAGAGAAGCGCCATGCGGAAGCTTATCAACAAGTCAAGGAGACTCTATAATGTCTGAAAGAATCTACGTTTGTGTTGTTTGTGGTCACCAACTATCTGAGGCCGATTGGCTCAGCTTGCCGGATGAGGTTAATTGTCCGGAGTGTGGTGTTTCCAAAAACGACTACGTCCTAATGGAATAAGAATATAAATACCTCATCCCTCGGGATGGGAACAAGGTCGGAGGTAACCTTGTCAAACACCTTCATCCGCTACGCCTTCGGGGTAGCAAATTTTAACTCGCTTAATAGGAGAACATTATGTTTCTAGGCAATACTTCGTTTAAAGAACTCGATAAATTTTTTGTTGGGTTTGATGACCACTTCAATCGCATCGCAAAGATGCATGACGATCTAACAAAGAACGTCCCCAACTATCCTCCATACAATATCAAAAAGACTGGCGATTCGACCTATGTGATCGAACTAGCTGTCGCTGGCTTTGCCAAACAAGATATTGAGATTGAGCTTGCTGATAACAAGATGATTATCAAAGGCAATGTTCAGAATGAAGATGAGAACGTCAATGACTTCCTATGGAAAGGCATCGCTGCTCGTAACTTCACTCGTACGTTTGCTCTTGAGGATCAAGTCGAAGTTAAAGATGCTGAAATGATCAATGGCATGCTTAAAGTGTTTTTGGAGCGTATCATTCCTGAACACAAGAAGCCAAAGAAAATCGAAGTCAAAGAAAAGGCTTCAACTTCTAAGAAGCAATTACTTACAGAAGACCCACAAGGTCGCGACCTGTAATTAAACCAAGCCGGCCGAGCGCCGGCTATAATTTTGTTCAAAAGACATATGGGTAGAAACATGCACATTACTTTTAATACTTTCTGGGAATGGGTTAGAACCGCATTCACCACATCTTATCAAGATGAAATCCACGCTTATCTTGCATCATCGGTAGATCTTTGCGATCTCGAGCAGCGGATGCGTACTCTTGCTCAAAGAGGTATGCTATGATTGTCTTCAAGCGTATTTGGTCACTCCTTATGGAGATGGCAGAGACAAGAGCGAAGCACCTACGCGACAATCCTGGCTTGATGAAGATGTATTGATAAATAAAGGATCATGCACAGGTCCTTCACAATGCAATCATCACAACTTCACAATCTAAACGAAGCAGTTTCCAAGATCACTTTGCAATACCATCGTCAACTGAATCCAAAGATTTGGACAGATGACAAGCTCGACGTTGCCGTGAGAACGAAGCTGCTTGAGATTGCTGGCGTATGGCAAAAGTTTGCAAATATACAAAATGCACACGTGTTAGATGTTATTCTGACAGGTGGTAACGCCAACTACAACTACACCCCGCAATCAGACCTTGACATTCATCTAGTCGTTGACTACAATAAGATGTCTTGTGGTGATACGTTGTTGATGGATTACTTCATGGCGAAGAAATCTCTTTGGGCTGCGACGCATAGCACTATCCGTGTCAAAGGATATCCCGTCGAGCTGTTTGCAGAGGACAAAACATCAAAGCCGAAAAAAGGTCAAGGTGTGTTCTCGTTGAAGAACAACAAGTGGGTCCAGAAACCTGAGCTCGTCTTACTTAACTTTAAGAAAGATGATTTACTTGCTCAGAAGGTTGAATTTTATGCCCGGCAGATTGATAATGTCATTAAGGGCAAGCAGGATCAAGAGACCGCAACGCTTCTTCATGATAGAATCAGAAGTATGCGCGCTGCTGCAATCCAGCGTGGTGGTGAATTCTCTTTTGAAAACCTCGTATTAAGAACTTCGTAATCGTGGTCTGATTACTCGTTTATCAAATTATTTAAAGACGCAGCAAGATAAACAGTTGTCTCTTCGCTAAGCAGACCCTATAATATCTCTTTTGTTATTGGAGAATGTGTGAAATTTTACACTCACGTTGCACGTGTTGGTGAAAGACTACTCGTTCGTGGTTATGAGGACGGTCGACCGTTCAAGGATATGGTTGAGTATAAACCATACATCTTTATCCGAACGGATGGTGCAAAAATTAAGCCCGAGTATAAGACACTCGATGGCAAATCAGTATCTAAGCTATATCCAGGCTCCATGAAAGAGACCGCAGACTACATCAGTGAATACTCTGATGTGGGTGGTCATGAAATCTACGGTGTGCTGCCCTATGTCTATCAGTACATCAACGATGAATTCCCTGGTGAAATTCAATACGATCCGTTGTTGATTTCTGTCGTCACGTTGGATATTGAGACAGAGTCGGAAGGTGGCTTTCCTAATATCAAGACAGCAAACAAAGCTCTCACTGCCATTACTATCCGTAAGAACGATCGTTCGATCACATTCGGTATTCGCGAATACAGAACGGAACATGATCACGTGACATATATCCAATGTCGCGATGAGCGAGATATGATCATGCGTTTCCTCGATGTGTGGAACACACCAGACTGGTCACCAGATGTGCTGACAGGTTGGAACGTTGAGTTCTTTGACATGCCATACATGATCAATAGGATCGAGAGATTGTTTGATGAGAAGACAGCTCTACGTTTGTCTCCGTGGAATCGTTGGGAAAAGCGGATGAACCCGAACGCTCGGGATCTTGCAGCAGATGATCCTGATCGCTTCATGAGATTCCCTCTTGGTGTATCTGTTCTTGATTACATGGCTCTTTACAAGAAGTTTACCTTCTCACAGCAGGAGAGCTTCAAACTAGATCACATTGCATTCATTGAGCTGGGTGAGCGTAAGCTCGATTACGAATCGTTGGGGTTTGATTCTCTTGATGCATTCTACAAAGGTGACTTCCAGAACTATATCAACTACAACATTCGTGACGTTGACCTTGTCTATAAACTAGACCAGAAGATGAAACTACTCGAGCAGGTGTATGCAATTGCGTATGACGGCAGAGTTAACTTTATCGACAGTTTGACAACAGTAGGGATGTGGGATGTGATTATCCACAACTACCTTCTCAGTAAGAACATTGTCATCCCAATGAAACAGGTCGGTAATAAGCCGCGCCAGATTGAGGGTGCTTACGTTAAAGATCCTCAAGTTGGTTTGCATAAGTGGGTTGTCTCTTTTGACTTGAACAGTCTGTACCCACACTTGATCATGCAGTACAACATCTCACCTGAAACTCTACAGGGACAAATGCTTGAGTATGATTTGGCAGTAACTGAGCGCAGTGTTGATATGTTTCTTGATGGTGACCTGGATCGTGTGCGTGATGCTGAGGAACGCACACGCATTCTCGAGAGCATTCAAAACGCAGTGTCAGGGTTTGGTCCTCGTTCGAATCTTGATTTGACGGAATACCTTTTGAAGTTTGAGACCGTCCGCGAAGTGCTGGATAAACACAACCTAACGATCACACCCACTGGGTGTCTGTTTGATAAAACGGAACGTGGCTTCTTACCAACGTTGATGGATACGATGTATAACGATCGTTCCGCATGGAAGAAGCGAATGCTTGAAGCGAAGAAGAACTACGAGAAGGAAAAGACACAGAAGTGGGAGAACGAGATTGCACGGTGCCACAACATGCAGCTTGCAAAGAAGATCCAACTCAACTCAGCTTATGGTGCTCTTTCTAATCAGTTCTTCCGTTGGTTTGACAACCGGTTAGCTGAATCGATTACGAAGGCAGGACAACTATCGATTAGGTGGATGGAGCGCGAGATCAACAAGTACCTCAACAAGACCTTGAAGACAAACAACAAAGACTATGTCATAGCTATTGACACGGACTCGATGTATGTCACGTTGGATGGTCTTGTAGAAAAGGTGTATGGTCCTGCTACCGATAAGATGGATATCAAGCAGCTGGTTGACTTCCTTGATAAAACGAGTCAACGAATTCTTGAACCGTTTATTGATCAGAAGTATCAAGAGCTTGCTGATTATGTTTGTGCTTACGATCAGAAGATGAAGATGAAACGCGAGGCGATTGCGAATAAAGGAATCTGGACTGGTAAGAAGCACTATATCCTTAACGTGTATGATCTCGAAGGTGTTCGTTACGATCAACCGAAGTTGAAGATGCAAGGGATTGAAGCGGTTCGCTCTTCGACCCCTTCTTCTTGTCGCGAGAACATTAAGAAAGCTCTTGGTGTAATCATGAACGAGGACGAACAGTCGATCCAAAAGTTCATTCGTGACTTCCGTAAGGACTTCAGGAAGTTACCGTTTGAGGACGTTGCGTTCCCTCGTAGCGTGAGGGGTCTAATCAAAGAGGACATTCGTGGTAAGAATGGCGAGATTGTTCAGAAGGCCTATGATACAGGCTCTTTGAACTTCAAACCGAGTACTCCTATCCACGTTAAAGGTTCGTTGATATATAACCATCTAATCAAGCTGCGCAAGCTCGACGCACGTTATCCTCTTATCGGGGATGGTGAAAAGATTAAGTTTTGTTACATGCTTGGTTCTTCACCTCTACCACGTACACAGGATAAGAATCCCGTGATTGCAACACCAGGCAAGTTACCAAAAGAACTGAACCTGGACAAGTATATTGATTATGATACCCAGTATGAAAAGGCTTTTGTTGAGCCGATTAAGACCATATTGGATGTGATAGGATGGAAGGAAGGAAATGACCAACAAACACTCGACGCTTTCTTTTGAACGAGAAGACGACTTTGGTTTTACCATTGTCGATGAGACCGAACTGCTGAAAAGTACTGTTTCGGAATACGATCTCCGTTTGGAAGAGTTGACAGACAAACTACAAATGATGTATGATGCAATTTTACCTCTTCTCAAAAATTTGAGTAAGAACCCTAACCAAGAAATTATTAAGTGGCCGGACCGCGAAGCAAAGATAGCTGAGTTTAAAAAGCGACTTGAATCTATTGGTGGTATTGATATAAAGGCTAAACCATTATGAATGACTTTGAGACGCATCCTCGTGGCACATTTGATGAGATTAGAGCTTCGCGTAAGCTAGCTAACGCAATTGAAATGTTGTCGAGACAGTATGGTCATAGTATTGTTCCGACGGACATTTGGAAAGCATACCAAGAGCTGTGTGCAGTTTACAATAGACATATGTTGAATGGAGATGTATGAGTGATTTTTTACGTGAGTTGATTAAGGAGCTAAAGGATGAGGATACTTCTTTGGCCGCTGACGGCACTGGTAGTGCTGAGTTTGGGGGTTTTATTGATACTGGTAGCTACGCTCTCAATGCTGTTCTCAGTGGTAGCCTCTTCGGTGGCGTCCCTGATAATAAAGTTACTGCTTTTGCAGGAGAGTCCGCTACTGGTAAAACTTACTTCGTTCTTGGGGTCGTCAAGTCTTTCCTCGAGAAACATACAAACGGAGCAGTCGTCTACTACGACACAGAAGCAGCCGTAACAAAACAAATGATGGACGAGCGTGGTATTGATACCAAGCGCGTCATTATTGCAGAACCTGATACAATTCAGAAATTCAAAACTCATGCCCTGAAGTTGCTCGATGCATACGATCAGAAGCCTGAGAAAGACCGCCCACCAATGATGTTTGTTCTCGACAGTCTTGGTATGCTTTCAACTTCCAAGGAGATGGAAGATAGTTTGGAAGGCAAAGACACAAGAGACATGACTAAGGCACAGATTATTAAAGCAGCATTTCGTGTGTTGACTTTGAAGCTAGCGAAGGTTAAAATACCTCTGCTAGTAACTAATCACGTCTATGAACTAGTCGGTTCGTACGTGCCTACAAAGGAGCTCGGTGGTGGAACAGGACTCAAATACGCAGCTAGCACGATTGCTATGCTCTCCAAGCGTAAAGAAAAAGACGGGACAGACGTCATTGGCAACATCGTCAAAATTAAAATGTACAAGTCCCGACTCTCAAAAGAGAACAGCCAGATCGAAGTGCTACTTACTTATGCCGAAGGGCTCGATAGGTATTACGGCCTCCTAGACCTCGCAGAGAAGTATGGTATCTTTAAGAAGGTGTCAACACGGTACCAGTTGCCAGATGGGACATCAGCTTTTGGTAAGAACATTAACGAGGATCCGGAAAAGTATTTCACGGAAGATGTATTGAAGCAGCTTGAAGTAGCTGTACAGAAAGAATTTAAATATGGAGTTAGCGATGAGTAATGAAGTGACTACACAACAAGAAACAGACATGGATGCGAAGAACACAATCTTCTATAATCCAGTTTTCCCAATCATGACGGCAAGTATTAACCTTGACTTGCCTGTTGAGGATATGGCTTCGGGAATCTATCAGCTTGCTTCTGATATTAAGAACTATGAGGGTGGGTACACGACTTTCCACAATGGTCAGTCTATTGATCATATCAGAGGAATCCCTGAGTTGAAAGAAGCGATTTACGGTGTTGTCATGTCGTTCACGCGTGAGCTCAAGGTGGAAGTCAATCCCAACAAGTGCTCTATTCAATTGTGGGCTAGCGTTATCCGTAGAGACGGTCACCACGGTGTTCACCACCACCCACGCTCAATGTATTCAGGTACATTCTATGTTAACGTGAACGAGAACAGCTCACCGCTCGTGTTGATGAACCCAACGATGCAGATGCGCGTACATGATCCTGTTCCTTCACGTCCTCAGGATCTTGGACCGTTCACTAGTGAGTCGCTTGCAATCAAGCCAAAGAACAATCAACTGATTCTATGGCCATCATGGCTGATGCATCATGTTCCTGTTCACACCGACAGTGCACCTCGTGTTGCTATTTCATTCAATGTTGACTTTGCACCTAATGGAGCTTAAATGGTTGAGGATTTAATCCTTTCCAATCTAATTCACAATGAAGGA
>Ga0129333_10003911_pt1 | contig 13971 bp, 15 predicted proteins | sample CPB6_08_DNA_FD_94474 | JGI IMG/M metagenome (GOLD analysis project Ga0129333, IMG submission 94474) | Freshwater to marine salinity gradient microbial communities from Chesapeake Bay, USA - CPBay_Sum_0.6_0.8_DNA | ecosystem: Environmental > Aquatic > Marine > Coastal | place: USA: Chesapeake... | reverse complement strand
GTTCCTCGACACGCAACGCTTCACCGTCGAGCAGATCGCCCGGATCTACGGGGTGTTCCCGGAGATGATCGGCGGGGCGACGTCGGGGTCGAATGTGACGTACGCGAACCGTGAGCAGCGTGCCGCTGACTGGTTGACGTTCGGGCTGATGCCGTACCTGATCCCGATTGAGGAGGCGTTGTCGTCGCTGGTTCCTCGACCGCAGCGGGTCCGGTTCAACACTGACGCGTTGCTGCGCAGCGACACGAAAACCCGTTACGAGGCGCACGCGATCGGGCTGTCGGCGGGGTTCTTGACGGTCGACGAGGTTCGTGCGCTTGAGGATCTGGAGCCGCTTGACGAGCCGGCGCCGGTCGAGCCGCCCGTCGATCCGGTGGAGCCGGTCTGATGGGCGCAGAGTTCGACGTTGACGCCGGGAGGGCGGGGGACACCACTCACAGCGAGGAGATGTCCGCCATGACGGAACGTGAAGAACGCGAGCTCGATGAGAGCGTGTACCCGGTCAGCCCACGTCAGCGTGCGCAGTACGACGCGACGGAGTCCATCGTCGAGTTGTTCGGCCAGTTCGACCAGTCGTCCGGCCCGGACGGTTCGCACTACGTGGCCGAGTCACCATTCGCAGCTGACGGACTCGTGTGTTCGAGCTGCGTGTTCTACGAGGGCCCTCGGGCGTGTGAGGTCGTCGCCGGCGACATCGACCCGGCGGGTGTCTGCAAGTTGTGGGTGATCCCCGCCGACCTGGTCGCTGAGGCGACGCCGGAGGTTCCGATGGATGCTGATCGTGCCGAGTTCGTTCGCACCGAGGCGGGCGTCGAGTTCCCCGACCGGGAGGAACGTCAGGTCTCGGGTCTGGAGTTGCGGACCGACGAGGAGACCGGCCTGCCGGTCCTCGAGGGGTACGCGACGATCTACGAGTACCGCTACGACATCGGCGGCGGCCCCGCCAACGGCGGGTTCACCGAGACGATCGCCCGTGGCGCTGCTGCGAAGTCTGCGGCCGAGGCTGATGTCCGGCTGCTGGCAAACCATGAGGGCCTGCCGTTGGCTCGCACGAAGTCGGGCACGTTGCAGCTGGAGTCGGATGACATCGGGTTGAAGGTTCGGGCGACGCTCGACCCGGCGAACCCGGCGGCCGCCGAGGTTCGTTCGGCGATGGAACGCGGCGACGTCGATCAGATGTCGTTCGCGTTCAAGGTGCTGCGCGATTCGTGGGATGCCGGTTACGACAACCGGACGATCTCCGAGGTCAAGTTGTTCGACGTGAGCCTCGTGACGTACCCGGCGAACCCGGCGACGGTCGTGAAGCTCCGTTCCGACGACGCCCCGAAGTCTGAGTCTGCTGCTGCTGCGAAGCCGGCGGGCCGTTCAGTCGATCTGGCGAAGCGCCAGCTCGAAGCCGAACTCGGACGCAAGCGCGTCTGAGTCCACACACCGCGCCGTGATGAGCGCCGCGTTGCACGCCGGAACCCTGTCGGGTCACCACCTGCGACGCACCTCTGACCACCCGGTGACCCCACAAACATCTACTTCACCCTGGAGGTGACATCGTGTTGGAGAACATCCGCACCCTGATCGCCGCTGCGCTCGACGAGCGTGACGCGGCACAGAAGGCCGTCGAGGCCATCATCGAGGCAGCCGAGGCCGAAGGCCGCAGCGACCTCACCGAGGACGAGACCAGCAAGTTCGACGCTGCGCGCGCCGAGCTGCGTGGGATCGACGAGAAGCTCGAGGACCTGCAGGCCCGTGAGGGCGAGCTGGTCGAGCTCGAGGAGCGCAGCGCGAAGGCCGCCGAGGCCCGCAAGTCGCTGGGCGTGCCGACCGTGCGTGTCGGTCGCGAGGAGCCGACCTACCGGGCCGGCGGCGAGCACTCGTTCCTGCAGGACGCCTTCCGGGCGCAGTTCACCAAGGACGCCGACGCCGCCCAGCGTGTCGAGCGGGCCCGTCGTGAGGCGCTCGCTGAGTACCGGTCGACGACCGGCAACTACGGCGCGCTCGTCGTGCCGCAGTACCTCACGGCGCTCTACGCCGAGAACCTGGAGTCCGGTCGGCCGTTCCTCTCGAACGTGACGAGCCTGCCGCTCCCGGACGCCGGCATGTCGCTGGAGATCCCCCGTGGCACCACCTCGACGAGCGTGGCCGCACAGGCGACGCAGAACACCGGCGTGTCGAACACCACGATGGTGACCGACACCCTGAGCGTGCCCGTCCGTACGTTCGCCGGTCAGCAGGTCGTGTCCCGCCAGGCCGTCGAGCGTGGCACCGGCATCGCCGACATCATCCTCGCCGACCTGTTCGCCGAGTACGCCACCAAGACGAACGTCTCGGCGCTCTCCGGTGACGGCACCGCTGGTGGCCACTGGGGCATCCTGAACACGACGTCGGTGCAGACCGCTGCGTGGACGGGGACGACCGGTGCGTCGCTCATCTCGGCGCTGCACAACGCGATCGGCAAGGTCAACGCCAGCCGCTTCGCCGCTGCGGACCTCATCGTGATGCACCCGCGCCGGTGGGCGTGGCTCTGCGCCGCCTCGGACAGCTCGCAGCGTCCGTTCGTGCAGATCGACGGTCCGGGCTTCAACGCCTACGGCAACGGTGTGGCCGCCGGCTACGGCGTCGTCGGTTCGGTCGTCGGCATCCCGGTCGTCACCGACGCCGGCATCCCGACCAACCTCGGTGCGAGCACCGACGAGGACCGGATCATCGTCACCCGTCGGGCCGACGTGCTCCACATGGAGGACGCCTCGGCTCCGGTCGGCCTCACCTTCGAGGAGGTCCTCGGGGACCAGCTGTCGGTCCGCATGGTCACCTACGGGTTCTCGGCGTTCACCGCCGGTCGCTTCCCGGTGGCCACCTGCAACCTGCAGGGCACCGGCTTCAAGCAGGTCCTCTCCTGACCTTCTGAGGTCACGTGAAGTCGGAGGGTCGGTGACGGTGCGACAGCGTCGCCGACCCTCCTCTCCTGTCGCTCCACTGTCGCGGAGGTTCAATGCACGACGACCATCCCGGTCGCGTGCTGATGGCGTTCCCGTCCACCGGGCACGACATCAGCACCAGGTTCCTCCGCAGCTACGTCGAACTCGAAGCGTTCGACCGTCAGCGCAGCGTCGAGGTGTGGGAGGCGATCGGCGCCCCCGACGCCCCCACACCGCTCGACCTGCGTCTGCTGTGGAACTACGTCGCCATCGAGGCGTCCGGCAATCTCGCCAAGGCTCGCAACACGCTGGTCGTCGAGTTCCTCGACAACCATCCCGAGTGCGACTGGTTGTGGTTCTGCGACACCGACATGACGTTCGACTACGACACGTTGCATCGCCTGGTCGCTCGGGCCGTCGAGTGCGACGTGAAGATCCTCGGCGCCTTGTGCGTGATCGTCACGGCCGAGGGTGCGGTCCCGACGTTGTTCATCGACGACGACGAAGCCGTCACCCGAGTGATGCTCGACTACCCGGACAACGAGGTCGCTCAGCTCGCCGCAACCGGCACCGGTTGCCTGCTGGTGCATCGCACCGTCCTTGAGGACATGCGCGTCGCCGCCGGCGGTTCCCCGAACGCATGGTTCGGCTACGACATCCATCACACCGACGCAGGCGAATGGGTCCTCGGTGAGGACATCTCATTCTGTCTGCGGGCCCGTGCTGCTGGCCATCTGACGTATGTCGACACGACGTGCCAGGTCGGCCACCACAAGGGCCCGAAGGTCTGGGTGCCTGAGCATGTGCGCTCACATCCGGTGCCGTCCGACTACTTCATGGGTGACGGCGGAACTCGCCGGGATACGGCGTCGTGAACGTCGGCCCGGACGCCGGACGGTATCTGATCGCCGGTCGTGGCGACCCGGTGGCGTTCCCGTTCAACCTGAGGTGGCTGTTGCCGACGGTGTGTCGCACGTCGATGCGCCGCTGGTGGATCGTGTGGATGGCCTCGTGGCCGCTCCTCGCTGCTGGTGCCGCCGTGTGGGCCTTCCAGATGGGGGCGACATGGTGGGAGGGGGCTGCTGTGGCGGCCTTCCTGACGGCCCTTCCGGGTGTCCTGCAGCCGTCGTCGACACATCCGGTGGGTGTTGATCTGCCGGCGATGGCGGTGGCGATCTGGGCGGCTGCGGCGTTCGCTGCCGGCTGGTGGCCCGCAGCGGTCGTGCTCGTCCTGGTGGCGGCCTCGATCAAGGAACACGCACCGATCTGGGTGGCGTTGTGGGCGTGGACGCCGTGGGCGCTCGTCGGCCTCGTCGCCGTCGCCGTCGTGTGGCTGGTCCGCCGTCCTGCGATCGACGAGGTGACGGCGATCCCGCTGTTGCGTCGAGTGCACGATCATCCGATTCGTTCGGCGTTCGAGCATCACCGCCGTCACGGCTACCGCAACGCCTGGTTCATGGTCGCCCCGTGGGGGGTGACGTTGGCGGCGCTGCTCGCCCCGTCGCCGCAGCTGGTCGTCACGGTGGTCGTCGCGTATGCGGCGCTGCTGGTGGCGACGGACACGGTGCGGGTGTATCAGCCGATCGCCGGACCGGTCGTCTGCCTGGTCGCGGTGAGTGTGATCCCGACGGTGTGGCTGTTGCCGGCGGTTGTGTTCGCTGCGGTGTGGTGGCGGGATCCGGTGACCGGATGAGTTCGCTGACGGTGGTGATCGCCACCACGGGACGTGACACGTTGGAGCGGGCGTACCGTTCGGCGCTGCACGCAGCCGACGATGTGATCATCGTCGCCGACGGCTGTCCCGATCTTGCCGAAGCGGACGTCCACGTCGACTTCGGCTGTCCCGGCCTGGTCCGCAACGCCGCGGCCCCGCTGGTGCGTTCGACGCACGTCGGGTTCCTCGACGACGACGACGTGCTGATCCCCGACGTCTACCGCCGGGTCGCCCTCGAGGTGCATCCGGCGGCGGCGATGGTGATCCACACGATGTTGCATCCCAAACTCGGACCGGTTCCGAGGCCCGGCCAGCCGATCACGCTCGGCAACGTCGGGATCAGTTTCACCTGTCAGACGTCACTGTGGCGTGACCGGCCGTTCATCGCCGGTCCGCACCGCAACCAGATCAACGGAACGATGCGCGGCGAGGACTTCGAGCTCGTCCGCCGATTCCAGGACCACGGCCTGCCGGTCGCCCTGTCGCCCGAGTTCGCCTACGTCGTACGCCCCGAGGAGCACCGATGGCCATCGTGAACGGCTACCTCACCATCGACGAGGCCGTGTCGTACATCGGCGTCAACGAGACGCGTGACACGACCGAGCTCGAGGACGTCGTCACGTCGGTGTCCCGCCTGATCGACCGCTACTGCGGCCGCCAGTTCTTCCAGTCGACCGCCACGGCCCGCACGTTCGACAGCCTCGACGGTCTCCACGTCGAGTTCGGCCCGTTCAACGATCTCGTGTTCGCGACGACGGTGGCGTACGACTCGAACGACGACGGCACCTACGAGTCGACCGTGTCGGCATCCGGCTACCAGCTGCTGCCGACAACGAACACGGCGCCGATCGACGAGCCGTACACGGCGCTGAAGCTGATCAACGGTTCGACGTTCCCGTATTCGCCCGCAGCGTCCGGCCGTGTCGGCCTCATCCGCATCACCGGGACCTGGGGGTGGGCTGCGGTGCCCGCCGAGGTGAAGCAGGCGGCACGCCTGATGGTCGCCGAGGTCGCCAAGTTGCAGGACGCCCCGCTGGGTGTCGCAGGTTTCGGCGAGTTCGGCGTCACCCGAGTGTCGCGCTACATGCCGGCCCGTGCGGTGCAGCTGCTCGCCCCGTTCCGTCACCCGCTGAACGTCGGGCTGGCCTGATGGCCGCGACGCTCGGCGAACTGCGCACCGCTCTCGTCGACACGCTGTCGGACGCGCTGCCCGGCTGGAACGTGTACCGCCTGCCGCCGGATGCGATCGACGCCCCGGCGATCATGCTGACCGGGTTCGAGGTGACCCCGATGACGTTCGCTCAGCGGACCGACAGTGTCGCCGTTGAGCTGACCATCGCCGTGTCCCGCCGGCATGTCGACAGGATCGACGAGCTTGACGAGCTGCTGTCCCCGACGGGCGATCGTTCGTTGTGGACGCTGTTCGACGCTGACGCCACCCTCGGCGGTGTCGTCGGGTATGCGATCGTCCAGTCGGTCGGCGACTACCGGCAGGTGATGGTCAACGACGTCGGGTTCTACGCGGCGTCGGTGCAGCTGTCGGTGATGCTGTGACCGCCAAGTTGAAGTCGACGAAGCAGCTCGTCGGCCAGTTCCAGGCGTCGGCCATGGATGTCCGCAAGGACAACAAGAAGGCGATCGGTGACGCCGCCCAGGTCGTCAAGAAGATCGGTCTCGTCGAGCTGGGCCGTGCAACCGGCGGCGACGGACGTCTGTCCCATTGGGGTTGGAGTCCTCGGACGAAGCGATACCGGGCCCCGCAGATGGGGATCGGCTACAAGGTCGTCGGCCAGGTCGACGCCGTTGCGTACATCAGGGCCCGCCCGTACGGTCTGTGGCGGTTCCTCGAGTCGGGGTCCCGGCCGTACACGATTCTGGCCCGCAAGAAGTCCCGCCGGCAGAACGCCAAGCGAGGCGCGTTGAGCTTCAACGGTGCCTTCCGCGAACGGGTGTTCCATCCGGCGCAACGCCCGAAGCACACGTGGTCGCGCACGATCGACCGGTCGCGTGGCCCGGCGTTGGAGATGTACCGCCGCCGGATGCTGTCGACAACCCTCGACCGTTTCCACTGATGCGAGCGATCGTCGTCGGGCCGCTGGCCGCCTACTCGATCGCCGACGTCGCCCACGGTTGGGTCGACGGGCTGCGCGGCTGCGGCGTCGACACCGCCTACTTCGATCTGTCCGCCCAGCTCGGCTACTTCCGTGTCGCCGAAGTGAACGGTCAGAAGATGACCGAGGAGCAGGCGAAGCGGGCGGTGAGCCTCAACCTGTTGGGCGAGTGCTACGCGTTGCAGCCGGACGTCGTGTTCATCGTGACCGGCCACGACGTCGACTGGCCGATGGTGTCGAGGCTCCGCTGCAAGACGGTGCTGATCCTCACCGAGTGCCCGTACGAGCTCGAGGGCCAGGCGCACGCTGCGGCGGCGATCGACCCGGATCTGATCCTCGTGAACGACCCGGTCGGCGCCGAGGTGTACGAGCAGTTCGCCCCGACGTTCTACGTGCCGCACGCCTACCGGCCGCAGGTGCATCACGTCGACGGCCGGCGCCGCGACATCGACTGCATCTTCGTGGGGACCGGGTTCCCGAACCGGATCGACTGGCTGTCCCGTGCCGACTGGACCGGCATCGACCTGCGGTTGGGTGGCTTGTGGACGGTCGACGACGACAGCCCGCTGGCCCCGTTCGTGATGCGGTCGTCTGACGGGGACTGCATCGACAACGCGTTGACCGCCGACCTGTACCGGTCGTCGTTGTGCGGGTTCAACGTGTACCGCACCGACAGCTACGGGGAGCATTCGCACGCCGACGGGTGGGCGGTCGGGCCACGTGAGGTCGAGCTGGCCGCCTGTGGCGTCTGGTTCGCCCGTGACGCTCGAGGTGAGAGCGACGAGCTGTTCCCGATGTTGCCGTCGTTCACGTCGCCGGAGGAGCTCGCCGACCAGGTCCGCTGGGCGTTGAGTCACCCGGAAGAACGCGACGCCGCCGCTGCGGCGGCTCGTGCTGCGGTCGCTGACCGCACGTTTGTCAACAACGCCGGTCGGGCGCTCGCCCGTCTCGGTTTCTGATCCCATCAACCAAGGAGGCCCACGTGGCTACCAACGCAATCCACGGGCGCTTCGGGGCGCTCTACGTCGACCAGTCGGCTGGCGCCAACGGGTCACCGTCTCAGCTGGGCAACCTGTCCGACTGGAACATCGACGGTCAGCGCGACCAGGTCGAGGTCTCGGTCCTCGGCGAGAACGTCAAGACGTACGTCGCCGGCCTGTCGGACTTCACCGGGTCGCTGAACGGCGTGCTCAACACGGCGTCGAACGGCATCTACACGGTCGCCGACGGCATCGCCCGCAGCTTCTACCTCTACATCGACACCACGTCGGCCACGACGATGTCGCCGGTCCCGACCGGCAAGGGCTACTGGTACGGCCAGGCGCTGTTCAACGGCGTGTCGACCAACGGTGGCGTCGGTGACGCCGTCAAGTGGTCGATCGACTGGTCGGCCGCCACCTCGATCTACCGGGTCTGACGCCGGTGCTGTCGTTCGCCTGCAACACCCCGAACGGTCAGACCGTCCGCCTGGACGATCTGCCGATTGAGGACATTCAAGGCATCGCCGATTCGTGCGGGCTGGAGTCATGGTTCGACCTGTACCTCCAGCCCGCACGCTTCGGTAAGGCCACGATCGCCCTCTACCGCCACTGCTGCAAGGTCGCCGACTGCGATCCCGCCGACCCGGTCACCCCGAAGGTCATCCTTGGGGCGTTCGAGCCGGTCGAGGAGGACACGTTGCCGACCTTGTGGGAGGACGGAAACCCTCCGACGGCGGACGCCCCGACGACGGACTGATCGTCTGGGCGGCCCGCCGGTACGGATGGACCCCCACGCAGACACGCCAGTGTTCGTGGCGTGACCTGCAGCTGCTCATGGAATCGGAGCGTTGATGCCGACGACCAAGGAACTCCTCGAGATCGTCGTTGACGCCAACGTGCAGGGCTTCGTGTCCGGCATGGAGAAGGCCGGTCTGGCGGCACAGAAGAACCTGGGCGACGCCGAAGGCAAGGTCGACAAGATGGCCGGCCGCATGCAGTCCTACGGGGCTGCGATGGTCGGTGGCGCGTCGATCGCTGCGGTCGGTCTCGGCAAGCTGGCGATGATGGCCGGCGAGGCCGAGGTCGCCCAGGCGAAGCTCGACAACTCGATCGCCAACTCATCGCAGACATTCAGGGACAACGGCGCTGCGCTCGGCGAGCTGGCGTCGTCGCTGCAGAAGGTGACTGCGGCCGACGACGAGTCGATCAAGGGCGCTCAGGCGCTGCTCGTCCAGTTCGGGTTGACCGAGGATCAGGTTGCGAACCTGACGCCGCTGGTGGTCGACCTGTCCCGCAAGATGGGCATCGACATGGACACGGCCGCGAAAGCGGTCGGCAAGTCGGCGACCGGTTCAGCGACTGCGCTGAACAAGATGGGCATCAACGTCAAGGCGTTGGGCGAGGGGTCGACGGACGCCGAGCGGACATTGTCGGCGTTGCAGAAGGCGGTCGGCGGGTTCGCCACTGCTGAAGGTCAGACGTTCAACGGTCAGCTGACCATCATGAAGAATCAGCTGGCGGAGATCGGCGAGCAGGTCGGTGTCGGCGCCGCCGGAACGCTGCGCAGCATTGTCGGTGGGGCCGTGTCGTTGACCGGCGCCCTCAACGACGTCAACCCTGGCCTGTCAAGCGCCGTTGGTTCGTTCCTGACGTTGTCGTCGATCGGTGTCGGTAGCCTCGGAGCGTTGTCGTTCGCCGCTGGCTCGTTCCTGCAGATGCGCGACAACGTCTCGCAACTGTCCGCCAAGTTGAGGGCGGCCGACGGTCAGCTGACAACCTTCGGCAAGGGTCTCGCCGTTGCGGGCGGGGCGGCAGCGTTCGCGGCGATCACGTACGCGGTCATCGAGGTTGGCAACCAGTTCAACAAGGGCAGTCAGGACGCCAAGGCGTTCGCTGACGCCCTGCTGGTGCTCAATGGTTCAGCCCAAGGCGATCAGATGATGGCCTTCGGTCAGGCTGTGAACTCCAACATCGGATCACTCGACAAGCTGTCGTTCACCTTCGACAAGACCATGAAGGTCGGCGGTGGCTTCACGGAGTTCCTGACGAATGCTGCGCTTGTGGTGTCCGGGTTCGGTGCGCCGTGGGCGGTCATCCAGGAAACACTCGGTAACAACTCGGATCTCATGGCGCAGCTCGGCGAAGGCGCAAGCGCCACGGCGATCGACCTGAACCAGCTTGACGAAACGCTCGACAAGGTGAGCGAGACCGGCTCGCTGTCCGGGCTGATCGCATTCCGAGCGCAGCTCGACAACATCAGAACGAGCAACGACGAGCAGGCGAGGGTCGTCGCCGATCAGAAAGCCCGCGCCGACGAACTGATCGCGTCGGCCAAGAACCAGTCGGCAGCGCAGCGCAACCTTGACGTCGAAACAAGGAACGCAACTGACGCGGCCCGCAAGCAGGCGCTTCAGAACGGCACCACTGCCGACGGTCTTGTTCAGGTGTCGGCGACCGCCGAGGATCTGAAGGACAAACAGAACGAGCTGGTGCAAGCGACCGCCGGGATCACGCAGGCGTTCACGATCAATCAGGCGGCGGCGAAGGGGTTCGCTGGCGGCCTCGATGTGGTGACGAACTCGTCGAACGGGCTGATCGACTCGGCGCAGACGGTCGGCGAAGCGATGAAGCTGTTCAAAGCTGGCGCCGATGGCACCGCTGCGGCGATGGCGGCGTTGCCGACGAACGGGATCGACCCGGCGACCGCAGCGTTGGGCGGCTACACCGAGGAGCAGAACAAGGCGATCGACGCGTTCCAGCAGTACGGGGCGGCGGTTCAGAAGAACCTCGCTGCGCAGCTGGCGTCGGGCGCGTCGTACGACCAAGTGCGCCAGCAGGCGGCCGGCTACGAGCAGTTCCTCCGCGACTACCTGATCAACACGTTGGGCGTGTCGGCCGACAAGGTCGACGCCTACATCCAGCAGCTCGGACTCACGCCTGCGCAGATCAACACGCAGATCACGCTGTCCGGGACCGAGCAGGCCCGACAGCAGCTGCAGGTCCTCCAAGCAGACTTCGACAGCCTGCCTGAGCAGTCTCGCAAGGACATCTACGCCGCGATCGCGCGCAACGACTGGACCGGGGCGCTGCAGATCTACAACAACTTCAAGGACAAGACCGTCCAAGTTGACATCAACACGCGAGTCAACACGCAGATCGGTCAGAACCGATCGGGCGTCCCGTACAACATCCCGTCGATCGAGAACGCCACGCAGACCGACATCAACGGCAACGGCATCATCGGCCAGGCCGACGGCGGCATCCTCAAATTCGCAGCCGGCGGCATGACTGAGAACCGGATCGCTCAGATCGCTCCGGCTGGGGCGATGCGCTTGTGGGCCGAACCGGAGACGGGCGGCGAGTCGTACATCCCGCTGGCCCCGTCGAAGCGGAAGCGGTCGATGGCGATCTGGCAGAAGACCGGCGAACTGTTGGGCGCCCAGACGGGCCGCACGTCCGGTGTGGCGATCGGGTCGATCAACATCACCGAGTCACAGAACGCCCGTCTGACCGCCGCCGAGCTCGTGCGTGTGCAGCGCGACGAGGCGTTCCTCATGGGGGTCTCCTGATGGCCGGGTTGACGTGGACGACAACGGCCGGCGACCTCACCATCGGTGGCGTCGCGATGAACTGTGCGGGCTGGAAGCTGCTCGGCGATTCGCTCGCCCGCCTGTGGATGCCCGCCGATCAGCGTGGCGACGACCGGCTGATCCCCGGTACGGCCGGGGTGTTGGCGCAGAAGCGTCGCAACACTGTGACGACGGTGTCGTTGGAGATGCTGATCTCCGGGCTCGCTGACCGCAACGGGGCGGCGGCGTCCGGCACGTACGTGGCGCAGCTCTACACGAACATCGTGTACCTGCGGGACAACGTGGTCGCCCCGACGGGCACGGGCGACGGGACGCGAACGGCGGTGCTGACGGTGCCTGGCGGGTCGACCCTGTCGGAACCGGTGCATGTCGTCGGGTTGAAGCTCGGCGACGGGTCGACGGATGGACGCTGGCAGAAGGCGGTCCTCGAGTTGTCGATCCCGTCCGGGCGCATCCAGTAACAGAAGGGACTGAACCAATGGCGAACGCCATCTACCCGAGTGCGAAGAAGGCGCTGCTGGACGGCGGCATCGTGTGGGGTACGGACACCATCAAGGTGGTGCTGTTGACCTCGAGCTACACGTACAACTCGGCGCACGACAACTTGAACGACATCACCGCCGGGTATCGGGTGGCGACGTCGGCGGCGCTGTCGTCGAAGACGACGACGTCCGGTCAGGCGGACGCCGCCGACTACACGTTCTCGGCGCTGTCGGGGTCTGCGGTTGCGTCGCTGGTCGTCTACAAGGACACCGGCACCGAGTCGACGTCGTCGCTGATCTGCTACTTGGACACCGTGTCGGGTGGTGGAGCGTTGTCGTTCACTCCGTCGGGCGCCGACGTGACGCTCACGTGGGGTGCGACCGGGATCTTCAAGCTGTAACCGATGCCGACGTACACGTTCGACACGTTCGACTCTGCGGCCGCCGGCGTTGAGCCGACGGTCTCGCAGGGTTCGGTCACGAAGACGTTCGACACGTTGGAGAACGCCGCCCGGACGGGCAGCTTCGCGGTGTCGACGTCGTCGACGTTCGCTGCGCCGACGTTGACGGTCGAGGCGTGGGACGCTGCGAACACGACGCTGCTGGGGACGCTTGACGAGACGTTCGACCGTGGGTTCCAGGACGAGTTCTCGGGCCTCGGGTCGGGCAGCGTGTCGATGCTGGCGACGGATGCGGATCTGGCGTTGGCGACGAAGACGTTGCGGTTCAAGTTGGACAGCACCTACGCGTTCAGCTCACGGGTCGAGTCGCGCCGCTGGCGGACGGTGACGTCCGGTGAGGAACGCGACCAGGTCGTCACCTTGTCGGGCCGTGGTCTGGCGGGGGAGTGGGACGACGCGGTCGTGTTCCCGTACGGCGGCATCAACGCCCGGCCGATCTCCGATCAGCGGGCGTTCGCCTGGTGGTCGCCTGAGTTGTCGACGTCCGGCTGGTCGAACTCAACGACGATCGTGTCGAGTGTGGTCGCGCAGGTCCGTCAGACGCCGCCGCTGCCGGACCCGTGGTTCGCCCCGTTGGGGTGGCCGGCGGACATCGCTGCGGGTTCGGTCGACTGGATCTTCTCGCGGTACAGCCCGACGGGATCGAACCTGACGGGGTCGTCGCTGTTCCGTACGACGTTCACGACGTCAGCCGAACGGGTGTCAATCTTCTACACGGCCTCGTCACGTTGCCGCCTGTACGTGGACGGCATCGCGATCGGTGACTGGACGACGCAGCCGTCCGAGGAGTCGTGGCTGCACTCGTATCGGGCGACGCCGTACCTGTCGGCCGGCACCCACCACATCGCCTTCGAGGTCGACACGCAGAAGTGGACGGCCCCGCTGCCCGACCTGACACGCGGTCTGCTGATCTGTGCGGTCTACTCGGGTGGGGTGGGGGCGACGTACAACTCGGGCTCGAGGCTGCTCGGGTCGACGTCGGCATGGAAGTGCCTGGACTACCCCCAAATCTTTCCCGCCCCAACGCCCGGCAAAGTGCTCTCGACACTCCTCGGCGAAGCGCAGGCCCGTGGGGCGTTGACCGGCTGGACGTTGGGTTGCACCGACACCGTCGACTCGAACGGCCAGCCGTGGAGCAACGACACCGCCCACGTGTTCCGGGTCGGTGACACGTACGCGCAGGTACTGCAAGCGATGGCGGACGTCAGCATCGAGTTCCGGGCCCGTCCCGTGTCGAAGGTGTTGGACGTGTGGCGCAAGGACACGGTCACCGAGGCGACCGGCCAGGCGTTCACCGCTGGGGTGAACGTGTTGGAGCTCGAGGAGAACCAGCCGCTGTGAGCTCCATCAAGAACGCTCTCCTCACCCGCTTCGACTCGGGGTTCCGTACCGACAGCTCGTCGTCGTCGATCTCGGCGAACGGCCGGCGGGAGGGGTTCCTCGCCCTCGGTCAGGTGCGCAACTCGCCGAACACGACGACGGCGATCAACCAGTACCTGTCGACCCTCGGGTCGGGGGCGACGACGTTGACCGCAGAGATCGTCCCGACGACGACCGCTGAGACCCCGTATGTGGGCCAGTGGGAGCCGGGGGCGTCAATCACGGTGCCACGCCCGTCGAACGCTGGGGCCGCCGAGACGGTCCAGGTGCGGGCGATGACGGTCAGCGAGGACGACAACGGGGTCGTGTCGTTCACCCCGGAGCTGATCCGCAGCGTCGAG
>Ga0129333_10003909_pt1 | contig 13973 bp, 15 predicted proteins | sample CPB6_08_DNA_FD_94474 | JGI IMG/M metagenome (GOLD analysis project Ga0129333, IMG submission 94474) | Freshwater to marine salinity gradient microbial communities from Chesapeake Bay, USA - CPBay_Sum_0.6_0.8_DNA | ecosystem: Environmental > Aquatic > Marine > Coastal | place: USA: Chesapeake... | reverse complement strand
GTGTTCGCAGTTTTTGCGGTGATTTTAGTGCCTGTAGTGACTCCTGTGGCAGTCACAAACATACCCAAATTCAAATCAGCAGTTGATGCAAATGTAAGTGTAGACCCTGCCGTAGCTTGCGCTACACTTGTCGTTTTTGTTAAATTTTGTTCATTGGTACCAAGATACTTGTGAACCAATATGCCAGTGCCACCCACCGTGAACATTTCACTTATGTTACGGTCAATATATTTGTAATCGTTGCTATGAGCTCCGTCTTTCCAAAGCGATAATCTTGGCACTTTATTTTCTCTTTAAATTTTTTGTTGATTCTTTAAAATCATATCGTAGTCCAATGTCGGCTCGATCGCCACCTTGGCCTTGTAGTGTTTTGCTTACACCACCAGTTACTTTCAAATTTGGAGTTACATCATATGACCCTCCAACACCAATGGATGACCCTCCACCGGGTGTTTGACGGTAGGCCAGTTGTCCTTTCGTCTTGTCATCAAATTGTTGCTCATACCCAAACTGTTGTCCGCTTTGTCCAACGTCGCCGTAAAATTTTCCGCCTGATTGATTAGCAAGTTCTGCTCTCAATTGAGGAGTCAAGTAATTGCCGGTACTACCTCCTAAACTTACACCGCCACTTAATTTGCCTAAACCCGTATCCACTACAGGCACTGTACCTGATCGTGCGTTAAAATCAACAGGAGCAGCATATGGTTCTATTTTTTCTGGTGCTGCCGCCGGCGTTGGTGCCGGTTGTTTCTGTATTACATCCTTTGATTGTGCTTTTGTATCAGTTTTAGGTGGTTCAGCAGTGGTGAAAAATGGTTTGTTTATGTCTCTAGACTGTATTGATTTTAGCGTTTTGTCATATTCTGCTTGACCTCCTCTGGCCATCGCTCTATCTAATGATGCCTGAACTCCTGCTTCTCTTGCATCAATGTCTTGTTGACTTGGATTGTAAACCTTTGCACCTGGATTTTCGCCTTTTTGAACCTGAGGATCTCGATTTACCCAAGCACCTTGATTTCTTAGCATCATTGCTTGTTGATCTCTGCTTAATCCACTCATTGCTTCAGCACCCGGACCCTCGCCTGTTCTATATGCTGTATCCAAATCCTTAACAAATTGCGGAGCATCTTTTGGCCACCCACCTGGTGGTTCGTATTGCTCGTTAAGAATGTCTAAATATTTTCTCATCAACTGGGGATGCATGCCTACTCCGAGATATCTAGTATTTAGTTGACAATAATTAATGGACTATATACTATTGATTATGAGCGATTTTAATTCTCTTGGAGATTGGCCCGAAATAGACAAGCAGATTAGGCGTAACCTATGGGCCATGTACAACTTAGCCAACAAACGCCAATTGGAGCGTATGTACAGAAATCTAGAGGCAAGTGTAAATGAACTTAGCCGTTTAAATGTAGATAGACGCAAGTACGGACACTCTGTGCGCTACGACGAGCAGTTAACAAAAGTGCAACAAGAGTTGCAAGAATTGCAAGGTTGGCTAATGTTTGGTGCCCTACTTGACGAAAAACCCAAAGAGTAGTATAATTATATTTTATACAACTCAAGGAGTTTGTAATGGCACTTGCACAAAGTATCAAAGCACCCAAAAAAGCCCCACCCAAAAAGCGTGACCCATTGTTTGCCGACGAAAAGCACACAGGGCGCGAGCCAGTTTGGGACACAGAAAGAGCTTTAAAAATGACGCAGGAAGAATTTGATCATCACTTGCGTAAAAGTTTTTTCTATTACAACTATTTTTATAGTTCAAAGGACCTAAAAAAATATGTAGTAGACTGGATGAAGGACAAATACAGTAAAAACGATGTCAGCCGCTTTATCCGTAGTAGCGATAAAATACTTCCTATTACGGTGTGTAGTCTTATCAAGGCTCATAAGCAAGGTATGCCATTGCGCGAAAAAGAATTAAATTATGTGCAGAATCGCATTTACGAAATTATTAACAGCGACATTCCTGACGAGCCCTCTGCTGAACAAAAAACTGTAGCACCTTCGGCAGTAAAAACAATTCAAGATCGTCTTAACGAAAAAACTAGCGAACATCTAGGACACTTTGAGGGTTTGTATGACGAAGTGGTAGCAGGTGGCACAGTTGACCCAAAAGCCTACGACTATCTAGTAAGCAATGCTGTTCCGCAGAGTCAAATCAAAAAGTTTGAAGACCTGTTTATGGCTCGCAAAACAGAACTAGGTGAAGCATTAGGCCGAGCCGATGAACAGATAGCTGAGGCTTACAGGCATTATAAGGCTTCTGATTACAAGAGACATCACGCATTCATACAAAGTATACTGGATGCACTTGACCAGTATCGTAATGTAAAGAAAGCAACCAAAAAGGCTCGAGTAAAACGAGCGCCAAACAAGGAAAAAGTTGTCAGCAAGCTCAAGTACATGAAGGAAGAAAAAACATTAAAACTAGTAAGTATCAATCCAGTGGATATTATTGGCGCACAAGAGTTATGGTGCTATAACACTAAAACTCGTAAGCTATACAAATACATAGCAGATAGTGTAACTGGTCCGTTGGGTATCAAAGGCACAACTCTAACTGGTTATAACGAATCCGCATCAGTAGGTAAAACATTGCGCAAACCGGAAGAAAAACTCAAGGAATTTTTCAAAGTTGGCAAAGTGCAATTACGTAAGTTCTTAGATGACATCAAAGCCACAGAAGTTGCAGGAAACGGGCGTATAAATTCGGATACCATTCTCCTTAAAGTACAATAAATACACAGTACTTTAGGATATATGGATGTCTAACCCTTTTACTGGAAATGTAGCTCCCGATACAACATACTTCTACGCCAACGGTGTACTTAAATCAGATAGTCTTTATAATCCTGCTACCGGTACCGGCACAGGACATATAGAATATGATGAGAGTGCTGAATGGTTAGATTCGCTTAATCAACGCAGAGCAGCTATAACTGATTACATCAGGATGCGTCTCGGTGACGGCATAGTAGATGTAGAGCTAGACAAAGAACACTACGAGATGTCTATAAATCAGGCGCTGCTGAAGTACAGACAGCGAGCCGGTAATAGTCAAGAAGAAAGTTATGCTTTTTTAAAGTTAGCTCCAGAAACACAAGAAATTATTCTTCCAAGTATAGTAATGGATGTGAGAGCTGCTTACAGACGCGGTATAGGGTCTGTATCGGGCACTACAGCAAGTCAATTTGAACCGTTTGCTAGTGGTTATTTAAACACCTATATGTTGGTTGCCGGTCGGGTGGGTGGTTTATTGAATTATGAATTGTTTGTTGATTATCAAAAACTCGCAATGCGTATGTTTGGCGGTTATTTAAATTTTACATTTAACAAAACAACAAAAAAACTAACATTGATTAGAAAAATTCCTTTTGCTGGAGCCAATGCTAATCCCAATGATTTTGAAGACGTGTTACTGCACCTTTATAATCATAAACCTGACTCAATGTTATTAAATGACTATCAAGCGTTTCCTTGGTTACAAGAATATGCATACAGTTTCGCCAAAAGAATTGTAGGCGAAGCACGTGAAAAATTTGCAAGTATAGCAGGTCCACAAGGTGGTACACAGCTTAACGGATCGACTCTTAAAGGAGAGGCAATGGCTGAAATGGAAAAGCTCGAACAAGAGCTTAAGGATTATGTTGACGGTTCTCATCCTTTGACTTGGGTTATTGGATAATGAAAATAAAAGATATTATTGTTGAACAAAAAGGTGTTCTTAAAGATAGATCTAGAAAAGCTACACGAGGTCTAAATAAATTTACCGACGGAAAAAAATGGAATAGTGATTATACACTATATCGTTTGGGGCTGGCACTTGCAGCCACTGATGGTAAAACAATGCCTGAAGTTCCAGAAGAGTCTTGGATAGGTAAATGGAAAATTACAGCGCCATACACACAACAAGAACAAGATATGCTGAAGTTGGCATATAAAGAAGTAGATGCTGAGCATGAGGATATGAATCACGGAGATCTCCGTAGCCAAGAAGGCGCAACTATTAATAAAAACAGCCCTGTACCTAAAAAATTAAAAAACAAATATGGAGTTTGACAACATAAGAAATTTAAACTAAAATGCTCCAACGGGGGCATTTTTTATGATCATAGGTATCACTGGTTTTATTGGGTCGGGCAAAGATACAGTAGCAAATTATCTAGTGGCAGAGCATGGATTTGTTCGAGACAGTTTTGCAGGCACTTTAAAAGATGCCGTGGCTAATGTTTTTGGATGGGATAGAGAGCTATTAGAAGGACTTACACCAGAAGCTAGAAAATGGCGCGAACAAGTTGATCCATGGTGGGCTAGAAGGTTAAACATGGACGATCTTACTCCGCGACACATGTTACAACTATGGGGCACAGAAGTTTGTAGACGCGGATTTCACAATGATATTTGGATAGCTAGTTTAGAAAATAGACTTAGAAAAACCACACAAAATTTAGTAATTAGTGATGTGCGTTTTCCAAACGAGATTGCGGCTATTAGAAAACACGGCGGTATTTGTATTTGGGTCAAAAGAGGACAACTACCCGAATGGTACGATTGTGCTTTACGTGAAAATACCACACCCGAAGATCGCCAATGGCTACTAGAAGATGCCGGGCAACTTATGCCACAGCGGTATCCCGGCATTCATCATAGCGAATGGGCATGGATTGGTCAGACTTTTAATTTTGAATTGGAAAACAACAGCACAGTAGAACAGTTATATACTCAAGTTAATAATCTGCTACTAGCGGGCTTTCACGCCAAGTAGTTTTTGTTAAATTTAATTCTATTCTACAGTTAGCGCACACAGATCTTAAATTAAGCCAATCATTGTTTTTTAAATTGCCATCTAAATAAAACACAAAAATTTGGCTGGCAATTTTTGCTTTAAAACTGCATTTTTCACAGTTTAACTTTTTTTTGTAGCCAGCTTTTACCCAGGCCGGCACTTGTCTATTTTTTCTTCCTTTTCTATTACATACAGAACACAATTTTCTATATCTTATTTTATCACCAGAATGATAATTTATAGCTACTGGATTACCGTGACATACTAAGCATAGTGGTCTTTGCATAACAATATTTAACTTAAACCTTTCGAAAGGCACCTTGTAGAAGCCAAAATAATATCCTTTTAATAAATATATGCAAATGTCTTATAAAGGATAAAAACATGGCACTAGTATCTCCAGGTTTAGAAATTACCGTAACAGATGAAAGTCAATACGTACCGGGCGCAGTAGGAACTGTTCCCCTAGTTATTTTAGCAACCGCGCAGGATAAAACCAATCCATCGGGCGGATCTGCAACTGATACCACTGCTGCAAGAGCAGGAAAACTCCTTTCTTATTCTAGTCAACGAGAACTAGTGGCAGCTATGGGGTATCCTAGTTTTAAACAAAGTGCTGCCGGAACACCGCTGCATGGCGACGAAAGAAACGAATATGGATTAATGACAGCCTATAATATTTTAGGCAATGTAAACAGAATTTATGCAATTAGAGCAGATGTTGATCTAAATGCATTAGAAGGCACAAGTGTTCGTCCTGTGGGTGCAGTTGCTGATGGCACACATTGGATGGATTTGACAGAAAGTGTCTGGGGCATCAATGAATGGGATGCTATTAATAGTACCTTTACACTAAAAACTCCAATTTTGGTCACAAGCCTAGCAAATCAAACTTTATCAAGCGGCATTTATGTTCCAAATAGTAGTATTGGACAGATTGGAAGCTATGCTGTATCTTTTGGTACTGGCAGCAATGCTATATTATTTTACAAAAATAGAAGCAACACCTGGGTAAGAATTGGAACCAGTGCCTGGAAAAACAGTTGGCCTACTAAGAAAGGAACAGTGACATTTGCTACTAGCGGAACTACTGCTGTAGCCGCAGCCACACCGGCCAAAGGACTTACTATTAACACAGTGGCGGTTACTGTGGGTGCAACAGGTTCACCAAGAACTATTGCACAAGTAGCTGCTGCTATTAATAGTGCAGGTATTACTGGAGTTACGGCGGCTTATATTGATAATAAATTAGAATTGTATGCTACTGATGCCGCTACTAGTAATGGTAGCACAGCAGACGGTAAAATTACATTAGTAGATGGTAACGGAGTATCATTAAGTGCTTGTATGGCAGATTTAGGATTAGGCACCTCGGCTCAGACTTATGCCAATCCAAAATTAACATTTGGAACATTTGCAGAAGTGCCAAGTTGGAGAAGCACAGACACAACAGGCGGAAACGTACCAAGACCAAGTGGTAGTGTGTTTATGAAAGTTGGTGCAACTGGTAGCGGCGCTGATATTATTCTTAAGAGATACAGTAGCACAACCGAAACTTTTGCGGCATTGTCTGCTCCGTTCTATAATAGAGCACAAAATGCAATTTATGGATTAGATCCTGCAGGAGGAGGTAATGGAATTGTTGCTGGAACAGTTTGGAACGCATGGGATCCGCTACGTGATGACACCGCTGCATTTAAACCATTCCGTAGAAGAGTAACCGGAAAAACTGTTGTAAGTGGAAGCATACTTAGCGCGAATCCATTTTCCGCAGCCGACCAATTGAAAATTGGAGTAACGTCAATTGGTACTGCAACTATAACTGAGTATACAGTTACATTATCTGGTACCTCAACTGCAAGTTTTGTTTCAGATATTCTTGCATTAGATATTCCAGAACTAGACATAGATGCTACTAATAATATCATAACATTTACACACATTTATGGTGGCGACATTTATCTAACTGATGTGGCTGGTACTCCTACAGCAGATGCAGGTTTCAGCAGTAATACTACCGGCACTATTGCGTATGGCACTACTCTTGCTCTAACTAATTGGCAATCCTTAACCTATACTTACAGCACTACTGAGCCATACCAGGCACCGTCTGACGGAACATTATGGTATTACAGTGATCCTGCCACGGTTGACATAATGATTAACGACGTAGGCGGGTGGAGAGGTTACAGAAGTTCGTATTGGACTGGTAAAACTGATGCTAGAGGTTACGCATTAGAAAATACAGATCCCGAAGGCGTTATTGTTAGTGCCAGCGAACCAGAATACCAAAGTGATGGTGTTACAGCATTGGTAGCTGGAGATTTATGGTTAGACAGTGGTGACTTAGAAAATTATCCTGTGATTTATAGATATGACGGCAGTGAATGGGTATTAATTGATAATACCGACCAAGTTGGACAAAATGGTATACTATTTGCTGATGCACGTTGGGACACTGACGGCACTACTGATATTATTACAGGATCTTTGCCTGCAATTACTGATTTATTGGCAAGCGACTATTTAGATCAAGATGCACCAGATTATAGATTATATCCACGCGGTATGTTACTATTTAATCTACGTAGAAGTGGGTACAACGTAAAACAATATGTAAGTAACAAATTTAATGCACAGGCTTATCCTGATTTACCTGCAGTTCCTGGTGCTAGTGGTTCGCTGCCTACTATTAAAGATACATGGCAAACTGCCAGTGGTCTAAAAGATAATGGCAGTCCTTACATGGGTCGTCAAGCACAACGTCGTATGGTCACAGCAGGTATGCAAGCAGCACTTATTGCTAACACTGAAGTAAGAGAAGATCAGTTTCAGTTTAATTTAATTGCATGCCCAGGCTATCCTGAGTTGATTGACGAAATGGTAGCATTGAACAATGACCGTTCACAAACTGCGTTTGTAGTTGGTGATACTCCTATGCGTTTAGCACCAAATGCAATAGATATTGCAAACTGGAGTAACAATACCAATGGCGATGGTTTAGCAACATCAAGTCCCTATCTTGGAGTGTATTATCCTTGTGGTCAAACATCAGATTTACAAGGCAACACTGTTGTTGTGCCACCTAGCTTTATGGCACTGAGAACGATTATATTCAATGATAATGTAAGTTTCCAGTGGTTCGCACCGGCAGGTACACGTCGTGGATTAGTTGACAATGCAAGTAGCATTGGATACATTGATCCTACAACAGGAGAATTTACATTTAACGGTATTCGCCAAGGGTTACGAGACACTTTATATGAAAATAAAATTAATCCAATCACTTCTTTACCAGGAGTTGGTTTAGTTGTATGGGGTCAAAAAACACGTAATCCAACCGCAAGCAGCCTTGATAGGATTAATGTTGCTAGATTAGTTAACTACATAAGAACTATATTAGCGACAGTAGGCAATGGATTCTTATTTGAACCAAATGATACCATTACCAGAGACCAGATCAAGAATATTATTAGTGGCGCAATTAATGACCTGATTGCAAAACGTGGTATTTACGATTATGTTGTAATTTGTGATGATACAAATAATACACCTACTAGAATAGCCAGAAATGAGCTTTATGTAGATATTGCTATCGAACCAATGAAAGATGTTGAGTTCATTTATATTCCGATCAGATTGAAGAATCCAGGAGATATAGCAGCAGGAGTATAATATAGGTATATATTGGGGTCACTTCGACCCCAATAGATTCCATTAAAATTTTGGTAAATACCTGTAATAGGAGAATAAAATGGCAATTGCCTCATTAAATAAATTTACAGTTCCTTTAAAAACAAATCAATCAAACCCTTCGCAAGGTTTGTTAATGCCAAAGTTAAAATATCGCTTTAGAGCGTTTTTTGAAAACTTTGGTGTAGGTGTAGGGGAAAAGTTAGAAATGACTAAGCAAGTAGAAAGCATTAGTCGCCCAAATTTAAACATGAACCCATTTACTATTGATGTATATAACAGCAAAGTTAATCTAGTTGGTAAGCCAAGTTGGGAAACAGTTAATGTTGTATTACGCGACGATGCATCAGGTAGTGTTGCTAAAATTGTTGGCGAACAGGTGCAAAAACAATTTGATTTTATGGAACAAAGTTCAGCTGCCTCTGGTATTGACTACAAATTTTTGTTAAAGTTTGAAGTACTTGATGGTGCAAGTGGAAACGCGGCAACTGTTCTTGAAACATGGGAATTATATGGTGCTTTGCTTTCCCAAGTTAATTACGGTGAAATGGCTTACACCGAAAGTGCTCCAGCTCAAATCACTCTTACTGTTATGTATGATAATGCTATACAAACAGGTTATAATGGTGCTAAAGAAGGTGTTGGCTTTGCAAGTTTAGCAGCACGTAACATTAGAGGTTCGGTGACTAACTTCTCCACCTAATAATATCTATTAAGGTGTATTTTAAGCCCAATTATATTGGGCTTTTTTTTATCATAAATATTCATAAAGAATACAACTATGGCAAGCGTTTTTGAATCGTTAGTGACAAGTTTTTTTACTGGTGATAATCTCAAAGATTTTCAACATGCCAGTAGATTATTTGTCGGTAATAATTATGAAAGATCTCCAAAATATACAACCTTGTTTCATGTATATTTTGATTTAAACCCAGAACTAGTTAATCTTAATGTTATAAATCAAAGACAGCAAATTGAATCCGGTATGCTAGTTAAATCTGCAGACCTTCCTAAATTCAGAATAGATACAAAAAATCTAAATAATTATAACAGACCATCTATAGTTCAAACAAAAGTAAGATACGAAGACATTAACATAACATTTCATGATGATTCTGCTAATATAGTACGAAAGTTATGGTTTGATTATTACAATTATTACTATAGAGATATGGATAATAACTATGGTGATGCTACCGGCTCTTTGAATCCAATTTATATTAGAAACACAAAACAGACTTTAGGACAGCGTACTTTACTAAACAAGTTTGGTTATAGTCCAAGAAAAGATAGCAATATTTCTACACAATATATTCAGGCTATAAGAATATATAGTTTACATCAAAAAAGATTTAGTGAATACACTTTAATTAATCCTACTATTTCTGCTTTTAGGCATGGCACCCATGCCAATGGCCAGGATGGCACTTTAGAAAACACAATGACTGTGTCTTACGAAACGGTGTTATATGCAGGTGGGTCAGCACGAGTGGCAAGAGGTTTTGCTGATTTACATTATGATAAATTGCCTAGTCCTCTTACAGTTGCTGGTGGTGGCACAAATAGCATCCTCGGTCCCGGCGGTATTGTAAATGCTTTAGATTCTATTATCAAGGATGGCGGAGATCGAAATTGGGGTAGTGCGGCATTCAAAGCAGTATCGGCTTGGCAAAAAAATAAAAATGTTGATTTCGTTAATTTGGCCAAAGGCGAATTAATTCAAGGATTTACTAATGCTTTAAGAGGAGGAAATGTGGGGAGCGCATTAAATCAGACTTACATTCCTTATAGAGGTGTTAACACAGCCAATGGTACAGGATTTGCATCTGCTTTACAAACACAAACCACAGCCGGATTTGGAAGCGTGGCAAGCAATGGTTTCAATATAACAGCCGGAGCATCTGCGATTACCGGTGGTATTGCATCTGCATTGTCTGGTAATCCAATGGCCTCATTGACATCTAGCATACCAGGAGTTGCAACAAATTCATTGGGCGAAGTTACTGGTGGATCATTAAATAATGTTTTAAATGTTGCAAAAGGTGCTGGTAATAACTTAGTTGCTACTACGTCACAATCGTTACCAACTAATAGTATTTTTTCTTTAATCCAGACAGCAACTGATAAAATCAAGTCTGCGGCCTCGGCCGACAATTTTAAAGTGTTGCAAGAAAATTTTGGTACATCTGCTGCATTTTTATCACAAAATTTGCAAACTATACCTACCACTTTTACAACAGGTACTAACAATATTGTACAACAAGCTTCCAATGCATTGGCTAACACCCCCAATGCTAGTTTACAAATACCGGCCGGTGTTGATACAGCAAGTAAGTTAAGCCTACAAAATTTAACAGCAGCCGTTTCGTCTGCATTGCCAGGTAGTGTGTCTACTAATCCTATAACCATATGATACAGTCTAACAGTAAAATTTTTTCTACTTCTTTATTTGGTTTAAGCACAGATCAACAGCCTGCTAATCTTGTTAATAAAGATTTAGCCACCATAACAGAATACTTGCAGTCAAGTGGTATTTCCAATCTTGGTACAAAATTGCCAAGAGTACCTTCTAATCAACGAGTAGCAAAGGATTAACAAATGGTCTCAACCAGATATCCACAGCCACCCTACCCTACAAATTTAAATAAGCTAAACACAAATGCAATTGATCCACCTGATGCTAATAAGTTTTTTAATAACTTTTTTGAATTTCCAATTGAAGTAAGTTCTAACGTTGATGCAGCTATACTAGCTCATTTTGAAACGATAACAGACAATAAGGAATCAGCGAGAGCATTAGCAAGTGCAGTCATCTATACCGCATTAAAACAAGGATTAAATCCAATGTCTGTATTAGATGAATTTAGAAATATTTCACCTGGTGACTTAAATACCTATACAGCTCTTTTTTTAAATTACGAACGTCGCGGAACTAGTTTTTTAGGTTTAGTAAATAGACCTGTACAAAACAAATATGTAACCAGGGCAATATTACCATAATGCAAAAATTTGCTAACGGTTTTTATCAGATTTTAAATCCTCAAAAATATATTGGTAAAAAAGCTCCGCACTATAGAAGTAGTTGGGAACAAGCATTCATGCGTTTTTGCGATAACAATCCTGCAGTTTTGCACTGGGCCAGTGAATCAATTCACGTTCCATATAGAAATCCTTTTACCAATCGTAACACAATTTATGTGCCAGATTTTTTAATCATCTATCAAAACAAAGCCGGCGAACGTATAGGCGAGTTAATTGAAATAAAACCAGGAAAACAAACTACCCTAGAGGCAGCAGGTAAAAGTGCGAGAGATCAAGCTGCCGCAGTACTGAACATGTACAAATGGCAAGCAGCCAATGCCTGGGCACGGGATCAAGGTCTGCGTTTTAGAGTGGTTACAGAATCCGATATGTTTCATCAGGGCAAACAAGCTCGGTAAATACGAGCATGACAAAAAAACTATCAGAACTTTTTGATTTGCCTGATATTCCTTCAGCCGAGTCAGCCGAAAACTCAGAAGTGCTCAAAACCATAGTTGAAAACAAAGAGGTAATTGCTAGAGTAGATGAGGTAATAGATAAAATAGATATCGCACTACCTACAGTCAGAGATCTCGAGGCATCGGATCAAGAGATGGATGAACTAGCCAATTTAGCCAAAGACAAATTTGAAGATTTAATGGAACTTGGTATGAACATGGATCCTAGATTTGGTGGTGTAGTATTTCAAACAGCAGGAACATTGCTAGGACACGCAATTACAGCCAAAACAGCTAAAATGGACAAAAAGCTCCGTATGGTACAACTACAGCTCCAAAAGGCTAGATTGGATCATCAGATATCTAAAGACAACCCAGATGATCAACCTATTACTGGTCAAGGAGTAGTACTAGATCGTAATGAGTTACTTGATCAGATTCTCCAAAAGAACAAAAACAAATAAATACTCTATAAACAGGATAATCACCTATGAAAAGTCTTACCGAATATATTGCAGCTAGAAATCAACCATATGATTTCCGCATCAAAATAGCAAAGATTGAGCCTAAGGGCGAAATCATGGAGCGAATCAAAAATGCGTTAAATGCTTATGAACTTGTAAGCGTTACACCAGCAAAGAGCTTGCCTATACAAGAACACAGAGAGTTTCCTAAGTGGGGAGCCTGCGAGTGTTGGCAGTTTGAAGCCACTGTAGCCTATCCTACTATAACTAACCAGATTAGGCAGCTAATTGTAGAACGAGCCGGAATTAATCCAGAGTGGGTTTGTGTATACGGAAAGCAACAAGCCGACAGCAATGATGCTTTTGAAGCATATGGCAAAGACCACGAAGGCTCGTTATTGTTAAACAGTGAATTGCAAGATGTTCCTGGTGGACAGGAACTTGTTGCAGAAAAACGAAAAGACAGTTTATTAAAAGAATTGGATAAAGCAAGTCCAAAAATGGTTGCATTAGAATCAGATGCAGAGTTAGTGAGCGCACATCCTAAAAGAACAAAAATGCCCCCAGCACAGACAACTAATCAACTACCTCAAGGAACAAAGAGTCCAGTTGGAAGCCAACAAAACAAATTACCACCCGTTAAAGGAAAGAACAAATGAGCAACAATATCTATGACATATTAAAGAAAATTGAAAGCCTTGAGGCTCCAAAGAAAACCAATCTTACTGAAAGTAAGAGCATGGATAAAAAGAAAGAAGATAAAAAACATGAAAGCAAGAAGAAAGACAAGGCTGATAAAGGCGCGATTGCTGAAGCAGTTGCGAGAGTCGAAAAACAGTTAAGCGAAAAGTTTCATGACCATAAAAAGTCAATGGAAGAAAGTGGCTTCCCAGCCTACGCCAAGGGTCGAGCGAAGTATGGCCCAGGCATGGAAGAACTGTCCAAGGCAGCTCGTGACGGCGCCAGCGAAAAGACCATGGACAAAATCCGTGACAAGCATAATCGTTACAAAGACAAAGACAAAATGGATGAAGGCAGCTATAACGAAGACATGCTATCAGCAAAAGAAAAATCGTTTGCAGCACTAGCAGAGCCTAAAGATAAAATTACCTACGCAGACAAGATTGCCGGTGCTAAAAAAGGCAAGAAAGATGAAGGTAACGAATTCAGCGGGGAACTAGTTAAAGCCAGAGCTCAAGGCAAAGATAGCTTTGAAGTAGATGGCAAGTCATATCCGGTCAAAGAAGGAGAGCTTTCGGCAAAAGAAAAGTGGATGAATCCAGACAATACATTTAAAAATCCAAAAACTGATGCAGAATGGGCAAGAATACATAAGTCCAGAAGAGATTACGAAGCAGACTTAGCAAAAGATGGTATAAAACCACCGCCTTTTCATCTGAAGAGTGATGATGATGCGGCATTAAGAAAAGCACAATCTCAAGACCAAACTGATAGAGATGCAGACCGTAGTACGTTAAATCGGCTCGGAAATTATGGATCAAGATTGTTTTTTGGTAGAGACATTCCAGTGAATGAAGG
>Ga0129333_10003908_pt1 | contig 13973 bp, 13 predicted proteins | sample CPB6_08_DNA_FD_94474 | JGI IMG/M metagenome (GOLD analysis project Ga0129333, IMG submission 94474) | Freshwater to marine salinity gradient microbial communities from Chesapeake Bay, USA - CPBay_Sum_0.6_0.8_DNA | ecosystem: Environmental > Aquatic > Marine > Coastal | place: USA: Chesapeake... | reverse complement strand
CATGTTCTTCACGTAGTCCGCGTGCCCCGGGCAATCCACGTGCGCGTAGTGACGCTCCTTCGACTGGTACTCCACGTGCGCCGTCGAAATCGTAATGCCGCGCGCCTTCTCCTCCGGCGCCTTATCGATCTGGTCGTACGCCATGAACTGTCCACCGTGCGTCTCGGCCATCACCTTCGTCAGCGCCGCCGTCAGCGTCGTCTTGCCGTGGTCCACGTGACCAATCGTCCCAACGTTCACGTGCGGCTTGCTGCGTTCAAATTTTTCCTTGGACACGTCTGTATCTCCTCAAAAAGGCGAAAACGATTAACGGTTGATGATGGTCTCGGCAATATTCGGCGGCACTTCCATGTACTTTTGGAATTCCATGGTGAAGGTCGCCCGACCCTGGCTCATAGAGCGCACGGACGTGGCGTAGCCGAACATCTCGGAGAGCGGAACCTCCGCGAGGATCGCCTTGCCGGAGGGTGAATCCTCCATGCCGGTGATCTGCCCGCGGCGGCGGTTGAGGTCGCCGATCACGTCTCCCGAGTAATCCTCGGGCGTGACGACCTCGACTTTCATGATGGGTTCGAGGATCACGGGCTTCGCGTTCTTGAAGCCCTCCTTGAAGCCCAAGGAACCTGCGATCTTGAAAGCCATCTCGTTCGAATCGACGTCGTGGTACGAACCGTCGAATGCGGTGACCTTCACATCGACGATCGGGTAGCCTGCGATCACGCCGGTGTCGACGGCTTCCTTGACGCCCTTGTCGATCGCCGGGATGAACTCGCGCGGCACTGCGCCGCCGACGATCCCGTTGATGAATTCATAGCCCTTACCAGCCCCGTTCGGCTCGAGTTTGAGCCATACGTGACCGTACTGGCCGCGACCGCCAGACTGCCGCACGAATTTTCCTTCCGATTCGATCGTGCCGCGCAGCGTCTCGCGGTAGGCGACCTGCGGCTTGCCGACGTTCGCCTCGACCTTGAACTCGCGCTTCATGCGATCGACGATGATCTCGAGATGCAGCTCGCCCATCCCGGAGATGATGGTCTGCCCCGACTCCTGGTCGGTGTGCACGCGGAACGACGGGTCTTCCTTGGCGAGCCGCTGCAACGCGAGTCCCATCTTTTCCTGATCCGCCTTGGTCCTCGGCTCGACCGCCACCGAGATGACGGGGTTCGGGAACACCATTTTCTCGAGCGTGATCACCTTGCCGTCGGCACACAACGTGTCGCCCGTGGTGACGTCCTTCAGTCCGACCGCGGCTGCAATGTCCCCGGCACGCACTTCCTTGATCTCGGTGCGCTCCGAGGCGTGCATCTGCAGCAGTCGACCGATGCGCTCATTGCGGCTCTTGGTCGGCACGTACACCGAGTCGCCGGAATTGAGCACACCCGAATACACGCGGAAGAAGGTGAGGCTACCCACGAAAGGATCGTTCAAAATTTTGAACGCGAGCGCTGCAAATGGCGTGGTGTCCGACGCGTCACGGGTGGCCGCATTGCCGTCGTCGTCGAGACCCTTGACCGCAGGCATCTGCACCGGCGAAGGCATGTACTCGATCACCGCATCGAGCAGCGCCTGTACGCCCTTGTTCTTGAAAGCCGAGCCGCACATGCAGAGCACGATCTCGTTGCGTATCGCGCGCTCACGCAGACCGCTCTTGATTTCATCCTGCGAGAGCTCCGCGCCCTCGAGGTACTTATTCATCAGTGTTTCGTTGGCCTCTGCCGCGGCCTCGATGAGCCTAGTGCGCGCGGCCTCGGCCTCACCGAGCAGTGCAGCCGGGATGTCGCGGTATTCGAAATTCATCCCCTGGGTTTCCATGTCCCAGAAGATCGCCTTCATCTTCAGAAGGTCGATGACGCCCTCGAATGCGTCCTCTGCACCGATCGGCAGTTGGATAGGCACGGGATTGCCACGCAGACGCGACTCGATCTGCTCGATGCAACGCACGAAATTCGCGCCAGAGCGATCCATTTTGTTGACGAACGCGATACGCGGCACGCCGTAGCGGTTCATCTGCCGCCACACCGTCTCCGACTGCGGCTGCACACCCGACACTGCGCAAAAGAGCGCGACCGCCGAGTCGAGCACGCGCAGTGAACGCTCGACCTCGATGGTGAAGTCAACGTGACCCGGCGTGTCGATGATATTGATGCGATGTTCGGGGAACTGCTTTTCCATCCCCTTCCAGAAGCAAGTGGTCGCCGCGGAGGTGATCGTGATTCCGCGCTCCTGTTCCTGCTCCATGTAGTCCATCACGGCTGCGCCGTCGTGGACCTCACCGATCTTGTGGGATACGCCGGTATAAAAAAGGATGCGTTCGGTCGTCGTGGTCTTGCCCGCATCGATATGAGCGGAGATACCGATATTCCGGTAACGCTCGATGGGAGTGGTGCGGGCCATGACCGAAGCAGCCTGATACGACGGAAGATCCGACGATTACCAGCGATAGTGCGCGAAGGCCTTGTTGGCCTCGGCCATACGGTGCGTCTCTTCGCGCTTGCGCACGGCGGCACCGCGATTCTCGGCAGCCTCCATGAGCTCGTGGGCGAGACGGAACGCCATCGACTTCTCGCTTCGATCGCGGGCGGCCTCGATGACCCAGCGCATCGCCAGCGTCTGACGACGCGTCGAGCGCACTTCGACCGGCACCTGATAGGTCGCACCGCCGACGCGACGCGACTTCACTTCGACCACCGGCTTCACGTTGTCTAGAGCCTGCGAGAGCAGAGCGATGGCGTCGCCACCCTGCTTACCGGTCTTCTCGGAGATCCGGTCGATTGCACCGTAAATGATGCGTTCCGCAGCCGACTTCTTGCCGCTCTTCATGACGACGTTCATGAATTTGGCGAGCATGTCGTTGTTGAATTTAGGATCCGGCAATATATGACGGACCGGCGCTTGTGCACGACGTGACATCGTTCGCTCTCCTTACTTTTTCTTGCCGCGCTTGGCGCCGTACTTGGAACGGCCCTGCTTGCGGTCGTTGACGCCCGCACAGTCGAGCGTGCCGCGCACGGTGTGGTAACGCACACCGGGCAGATCCTTCACACGCCCGCCGCGGATGAGCACGACCGAGTGCTCCTGCAGGTTGTGACCCTCGCCGCCGATGTACGAGGTGACCTCGTACCCGTTGACGAGGCGCACACGGCATACCTTGCGGAGGGCCGAGTTGGGCTTCTTCGGGGTGGTGGTGTACACACGCGTGCACACGCCGCGCTTTTGCGGGGCAGCGCCGAGAGCCGGCACCTTTGTCTTTTCGGACGGGGTGCGGCGCGGGGCGCGAATCAGCTGACCTGTCGTGGCCATGCAGTCTCCAAGTCTTCAGCGTTTACGGACCAAAAAACGACCGGACAGGAGACGTCGTTCGCAAGGTCCGCCAAAACATCCCACAACGAGCGCGGGAGAACCCGGACCTACGACCGACAGCTCGACGACCGGCTGCGGCGGGCGACTCGCACAGACAATCCGGGCCACCCCCTCGCGGAGGCGGCCCGGACACTGGAAAGTCGCTGTTTTTCGGGGAACCCGACCACGGGTTGCCCGAGAAAGGCCGCGGATTCTAGGGAGCCCCCTCGGGGCTGTCAACCAAGGCTGGCGTCGAAACTCCGCTAAAACCAGTTGAAATTGAACGAGATGCTGATCCGATCGGCGGCGGCGGCGTTGGCCGTCACCTCGTGGCGCAACCAACTCTCGAAAAGCACCACCCTCCCGGCCGATGCCGGCACGGTATGCCACGCCGGAGCGGCGTTCGCCCGGCGGGGCGGCGCAGCCATGAACCGGTCGAGTCGGGGGTCTTCGAACTTGAGTCCAGGCGACCCTCGAGGCACCTGCACGTAATACGTGCCGCTGAGCGTCGAGAGGGGGTGGAGGTGCAGGCTGTGCACGACCCCCCGCGGCATCACATTCACCCAACAATCCGTCATCGAAAGGGGGCGCCCGCGCAGGTCTAAGCCTAGATTTTCTGTGAAAATGGCTACATGTTTCGCTAAATAGCGCTCAAGTTCGGCGAAAATCGGTGAAATTTGCTGCATCTTGCACAGCGAACCATACGACGTATAGCCGCCGGGGTAATTCCGAGCCGACCAGCGACGACCGGCGATATCGTCCTGCTGCAGCTGCCGACACTCCTGCAGCAGCCGACGGTTGAGCACCGCCCCACGGCGGCCGCCCACGAGAGCAGCTTGATAGATCAGGGTGGGAAACAGACTTTCGATACGGGTCATGGGCACCCCTCAACCGCGCGCGCTCTTGGCGGCGGGCTCCGGTCGACCGCGGTATAGCCGACGCCCCACCCAACGCAACACGCCGGGGAAGTGCCGAGCGATGAACACGATGAACTTGCCGTGCCCCGTCACCACGACCTCCGCCCTACCCCGATCGACGCCCCGCAGGATCTCGCGAACAGCCCGGTCCGTGCCGACCCTCAACCACCCGGGGATCGGATCGCGCGCGCCCGTTTGTACCAGACCTTGGTTGTTTGTCCGACGGATGTCCGAGTCCACGAACCCCGGCGATATGAGCGTGACACCGACACCCTCGGGCAAGAGATCGACCTGCAGCGTTTCGGCGAGCGCACGGACTGCGAACTTGCTCATCGAATACGCAGACATCGCGCCGGAGGCGGCGTGCCCGGCAACGCTGCCGATCAGCACGAGTCGCCCGCGACTCGCACGCAGCGCGGGCAGCGTTTCTTTGATCGTGCGCAGCATGCCGAAAACGTTGGTGTCGAACTGTCGCTGGTAGTCGGCGATGGACAGTTTCTGTATCGGTCCGGCGACACCGAAACCGGCGTTGGCATACACCACATCGACGCCGACCCCGCGAGCTGCGAGCGCCTCGACAGCCGCGCCCACATCACCGTCGCGGGTGACGTCGGCGGGGTGCACGCTCACCTCGGCACCGAGCGTGCGAAGTTCGGCGGCCAGCGCTTCGAGCAGTTCCACGCGCCTCGCGAGCAGGGCGATTCGGGCCCCCCGTCGGGCGTAAGCCCGGGCGAGTCCGGCGCCTATCCCCGAGGATGCGCCGGTGATGAGTACGGTCTGGGTCATGCTGATAAGGTTCCGGTGGGGTGGGGTCGATCGAGCGCGGTGCGCCAACGCCCGCCTCTGCATTATCGCAGCAGCGGGCCGAGAATCGTCGAGCCCGTTGACACCGGCGATGCGAGGCGCAAGATAACCAGGTAATTGCCATCGCGCGGGGCTAAATGCGCCATGGCGGTTCGACGGGGGAAATCATATGAAGAGCCATCGGCCTTTCGGGGACCGCTCGGCGTCGACAGCATCGCGGCTGTGGGTCGCGTTGATGTTGTCGTCTGCGGCTGCCTTCGCTCACGCGGCTGCGGGAACACCCGTGGTCTCTAACCACGATAACGACAAATCGGCACCGGCCGAGGCACTGCCTACGCCAGAATCGCGAACGCTATACACGCTCGGCCAGCTGATCTCACGCACGCTCGAGGCATTTTCTTTGACCGCCGAAGAACTCGAATGGGTCAAGTCGGGCCTCGAGGATGGGGTGAGCGGCGCCCCGCCGCGCGTCGATCTGTCTGCCGAAGCCGACGGTCTGCACGCGCTGCAGGAATCACGACGCAACGCCACGCTCGCCCGTGAACGCGAACGTGGTGCAGCATTCGCGGCGGCAGTGGCGCAGAGCCCGGGTGCCGAGCGTCATCCGAGCGGAATCATCATCCAGCCGATGCAGGCAGGATCCGGCGCGACACCCACGGCAAGCGATCACGTACGCGTGCACTACGAGGGGCAAACCATCGACGGCACCGTGTTCGACAGCTCGCGCGAACGCGACACACCATCGACGTTCCCGCTACACGGCGTGATCAGTTGTTGGACGCAGGCGCTGCAGACCATGCGCGAGGGCGCGCGCAGCCGCGTCATCTGTCCGGCGGAGTTCGCTTACGGCGAACGCGGATCGCCGCCCGTGATCCGTCCCGGCGCGACACTCGTCTTCGACATCGAACTGCTGTCGATCGTACGCTGAGGTCCGTACTGCTGCTCGAGGTAGGCGATGATCTCGCGGGCCTCGTCGTCGGTCACCGGCGCCTTGAAGGCGTTGCGCATTTTCGCGACCTCCGCTTCCCACAACGCGCGCGTACCGAAACGCGCATGCATCTCCACATAATCGATGCTGTGGCAAATGGTGCAGCGCGCGACGAAAAGTTCGCGTCCTGCGCCCGATGCGGCCTCGGGCTCGGCACGAAGCACGGGCCCCGCAAAGCAGACGGCGAGCGCAAGCACGATCACCCGCGGATCGAGCGCGCTCATATGCGCACCTCCACCGGCACTCTGTGGTAAGCGTTGTGCTGATAGCCAGCAGGATTCGCAATCGCCTGCTCCACCTGTGTCTGACCTGCCCGATTCGCCGCCCGCACCCACAACTCGTGACGTCCTGCGGGTAGCGTCGGCATGTCGGTCCGCCAAAGCCTGAAGGAGTAACGACCCGGATCCTCGGCGAGCTCGCAGCGCCGCCACGACTTGCCACGATCGAACGAAACTTCCACGCGATCGATGCCATGGCCGGCGTCCCAGGCTATCCCCGAAATCGGGCTGCGCCCCGCAATCAACACGCCGTCAGCTGTCATCGAGGTCACCAAGGAATTCACGGCGATCTCGGTGACCGGAGCACGCTCTGCGGTCTCCTGCGAGGCGAAACGCTCGATCAGCGGGAACAGAGCGCGCGGCATGCGATACGCCGTCGACATCCACCAGCTTCTCTCCGGCGCATCGAGCACCGCAACACGATTGACATGCTTAATCCAATAAGTCGCCGTCCAGCCGGGCACGACGAGTCGCACGGGAAAGCCGTTGGCCTGCGGCAGAGGCTCGCCGTTCATTTCATAGGCGAGCAACGTATCGGGATGCAGCGCCTTAGCCATGGGCAGCGATTTGACGAAATCCGGAGTACCCTCGAGAGGCGCCGCATCGGCGGCATCGAATGAGACCTCGACGGCTCCCGTTTTGACGCCGGCGCTCGCGAGCAAGTCGGCAAGTCGTACGCCGCGCCAGCGGGCGTTGCCCATCGCACCGTGACCCCACTGCAGTCCCGGCACCGGCGGATCGAAAAACCCTCGACGGTTGCCCGAGCACTGGCATACGGCGGTGACTTCGGTGGCCGGGAAATCGCGGCGTAATTCTTCGAGCGTGAAACTGCGCGCCTGTTCGATCGCCGGCCCACCCACCTCGAGGCGATAGTCGGCGATTTCGACCTGCGGGATGATCGGATGATGGTATCGGACGAAAAACACTTCATTCGGCGTGATCACGCTGCGGAAGAATTCGAGCGGCGTTTCATAGTTGGGCGGGCGATGGGTCAGACGACGTAGCGCGGGAGACTTCCCGGGCAGGGTGGCCATCGCCTCGCGTACCGCGGCTCGCACGCTCTGTCCGAGCATCGTTGCGCCTGCGATCAGAGCGAGACCCGCCGACAGCGCACGCCTGCTGATGCGGTGACCGGCCACTTCGCTCCGCGTCGAGATAACTTTGTTCATGCGCAATAGCATGCCAGAATCTCACGCCATCCACCTCAGTACGACGTAGGAGCGTTCCATGAGATTGATTGTCCCGACGCTGATCGCCGCGCTGGCTCTGACTACAGTCGCCAACGCGCAAATGGGTTCACAGCCACCGAAAAGCGAAACCGCTCTGGCCATCGAGAAGGCGCTTGCAAGCCCGATCCGCACGGCCGAGGAGCGTGCACGCGATGCACGTGAACGTAAACCGGTGCAAACCCTCGAATTCTTTGGTCTAAAGCCCGACATGACCGTCGTCGAGGTGATGCCCGGAGCGGGGTGGTACACCAAGATCCTCGGTCAAGTTCTCGCCGACAAGGGAAAGCTCCACTTGTTCGGCGGTGCACAGCGTCTCGCGCCACGTTTGAAAGAGTGGGGTCTCGACAAGACGCTCATCGCCGAGGGTAAGTTCGTCACCAAGGCGTCCGGCCAGCGGGGCGTGTTCGACGCCGAGGCCATCGAAATCCCGGTGCAAAACGCCGACATGGTTCTCACTTTCCGCAACGTGCACAACATGACGCCCAATGCACGTGCGATGCTCAACAAGGCCGTTTTCGAGGCACTTAGGCCTGGTGGCGTGTACGGCATCGTCGACCACACTCGTCGGCACAACGAGCCGACATCACCGGAGAACTGGCGTCGTATCGACCCGGTGGTCGTGATCAAGGAAGCACTCGATGCCGGCTTCGTGTTCGATGCTTTCAGCGATTTGCACTATCGTGTCGATGACGAGCTGCGATACGACAGTCAGGCGTCCTCGCTCGCCGGCTACAGCGACCGCTTCACCCTGAAGTTCCGCAAGCCGGCACGCTGATTAGTTGGAATAGGGTTTGTACCGTCTACATATCGGCAACAAGAACTACTCGTCGTGGTCGCTGCGACCGTGGGTGCTGATGCGCACCCTGCGCATCGACTTCGACGAGATCTTGATCCCTTTCGGGGAGCCGGGCAGCGCAGAGCTCTTCCGTCGGCACTCACCCAGTGCTCGCGTCCCCTGTCTGCACGACGGTAAGCGTCAAATTTGGGACTCGCTTGCGATCGTCGAGTATCTCGGCGAACGACATGAGGGTGTATGGCCGGCCGATGATGATGCACGCGCCTGGGCGCGCTCGGCGTCGGCAGAGATGCATTCGGGGTTCCATGCGCTTCGTGCGCAGTGCAGCATGTCCTGTGGTCAGCGGGTCGTATTGCGTGAGCAAACCCCGTCGCTGCGGGTCGACCTCATGCGTCTTGCCGCAGTCTGGGCCGACGGACTGCAGCGCTTCGGCGGACCCTTTCTCGCGGGTGCTGCATTCTCCGCAGTCGATGCGTTCTTCGCTCCAGTCGCCTTCCGCCTTCAGACCTATGGCATCGCCCTCGATGAGCGCTGCGATGCCTATAGGGAACGCCTTCTCTCCCTGCAGGCGATGCGCGATTGGTACGAGGCGGCGCTGCGCGAGCCGTGGCGCGAAATTACGCACGAGCGGGAGATCGCGGCCGTCGCCGCCTCGATCATCGACCTGCGCAGCAGCTGAAGCGATTTATCGCTCGGACGTCTCTGCCGTCCCGGCTCCGATACCGCTCACATTTCGGGTTTGGCCTCGCGTCGCGGGGTGATCGCGCAGTTCACGAGTATCCACTTCATATTCATGGCAATGCGCTCGGCCTGCGGATCGGTGAACGCGTAGCCGTGCTCCTTGATCGATCCGTCCGCGAGCCGCTCGATCACCGACAGCACGAGAGAATTGCGATTGAAGTAATCGTTCGCCTCGTTAAGTACGTGCCAAGTCACCGCCCGCAAGTTGAGCGCAAGCTCACGCTGCGGAATGTCACGCGTCGGATCGGCCTTCGCCGTGAACCAGTGCGTATCGCCGCGATCGTGCAGCAGCATGTCGTCGTAGCGTGTGAACGGCACGTCGACACCGCCACCGACACCCGGCACGTCGGCATAGCAGTGGAAGATGCGTGCGCGTTCGAGCCAGAAGGGCTCGCCAGAAGCGACCCCAGTGATGCGCTTGCCGCTCTTAATCACCCACTTGTGGTCATAAAACCAAAGACTGCTCGGCGCGAGCTGGATTTCGTTGTCCGTGTACACCTTCTCGCCGTCCCAATCGAAGCGGCATGTCTTCGTACCTTGCACGCCGCGATAGTGATCCGCCCGACGCTTGAAAACGTAGTCGCAACCCTCGGTTCGGCGCAGATCCGCAGGCTGTAAGGTGGCAAGTTCGGCAACGGAGATTTCGCCGGACATTCGCAGGTAGTGCCGCATCGTCACCTCATCGGCGCCCGGGCCCGCCTCGAGCGTTGCGATACGATGCGAAATCTGCGGTCCTTTCGACGTCTCTATGCGGTTGACCCAAAGAAAAACATGGCGGCCGAATGCTGGCGCATCGACCCGGGTGATCGTCGTGGAGATACGCGCATGACGTTCCTCAGCGGCCAGTTTGCGACGTATGTCGAAGTAATTTTGATTTGCGTTGTCGTAATAGCCGGGCAGCAGTTCGACCATCACGCGAAGGTTGCGCTCACCGGGCGTCGAGTCCTGACCCTGTGCAAAAGCTTTTTCCGAAGAAAACCAAAAACCGATCGTCACAACCACGAATGCACAAAACCGGAACGCACAAAAACGCAAATCTCCCATGGAACTCCCCTGCGACGGCGTCGCCGCTTGAACACGCTTCGGATCATGATGCCCGAGGCCCGCAGGGTGTGCGAACATGGCTCTCCCAGTCGTCCATTCATGCGTACACACGATGCGTAATTTATTGCAGAAACTGCGCGTGCAGCTACTTCTCGGCGTTTTTCTGGCTCTTTCCTGTCCGGCACTTGCTGCCGCCCCAGCGCTCGCGAGGACCGCGATCGGTACCGCCGCCGTGGCGGCTCCGGACCGTTACGCCGCACTCGCTGCCGAAACGGTGCTGCGTCGAGGCGGTAATGCCGTCGATGCCGCGGTCGCCACGGCCTTCGTGCTCGCGGTCACCTTCCCTGAGGCAGGCAATCTCGGAGGAGGCGGCTTCATCACGCTAAAGATGGGGGAGGAATTGCGCTTCCTCGATTTCCGCGAGGTGGCGCCTCTCGCCGCGACGCGCGACATGTATCTCGATGCGAAAGGACAGCCTATCGTCGGCGCCTCGCTCGTCGGTCATCGGGCTGCGGGCGTACCCGGAACCGTCGCAGGACTTTGGGAGGCGCATCGGCGCTACGGTTCCCGATCGTGGCGAGAACTGCTGCAGCCGGCGATCGAACTCGCGCGCGAGGGCTTCGTTCCCGAACGCAAGCTCGCCGAGGGCGTTGCCGATTCGCTACCTGATTTCGCCGAGAAGACTAATTTCGCCCGTTACTTCGCGCCGATCGTCGAACATGCCAAAGCGGGCAGCCGCTTTCGCCAACCGGAGCTCGCCCGCACTTTACAGCGTATCGCCGCCACCGGGTCACCCGGGTTTTACTCGGGACATACTGCAAAGTTGATCACCGAAGAAATGTCGCGTGGCGGCGGACTCATCAGTGCAGCGGATCTTGCAGCGTATCGTCCGATCTGGCGTGACCCCCTGATCACCCGCTGGCGTGACTACACCGTCGTGTCCGCCCCGCCACCGAGCTCTGGCGGTATCGCGCTAGTGCAAATGCTGCGCATGAAAGACCTGCGTGCGGATGACTTCCGGGACGTCCCACACAACTCGGCAAAATACGTGCATCTTGTCGCCGAAATCAGCAAGCGGGTGTTCGCCGATCGCGCCGAATATCTCGGAGATCCGGATTTCGTCGACGTACCGGCGGCACGTCTCATCTCCGAGGATTACCTGCGTCGTCGCGCCGCCGAGGTACGCACCGATGCGATCTCCGCGCTGCCTGCGGTCAAACCCGGTCTCGCTGAGAGCCCGAACACCACGCACTTCTCGATTCTCGACGGCTCGGGGAACGCCGTCGCCCTCACCTATACGTTGAACGGGGGCTTCGGCAACGGCGTGGTCGTCGCCGGTGCAGGCTTCCTGCTCAACAATGAAATGGATGACTTCAGTACCAAGCCGGGCGTACCGAATCTCTTCGGAGTCGTCGGCGGCAAGGCCAACGAAATCGCTCCCGGCAAGCGGATGCTCTCCTCGATGACGCCGACATTACTGCTCGCCGACGGTCACGTTCGGATGGTGATCGGCACGCCGGGAGGCTCGACGATCTTCACTGGGATATTCCAGACGATCGTGAATCGACTCGATTTCGGCATGAGCGCCGCCGACGCCGTCGCTGCAACGCGCTTCCACCACCAGCTGCTGCCGCCCAATCTGATCGTGCACAGTAGGTGCTGTACGCTCGGCGACGCCGCGACCGCCAGCGGTCTCTCCGCACTCGGTTATGACGTGCGAAGGAGTCCTTGGGAATTCGGTGACATACAGATCATCGACGTAGATGCCAATGGCCAAATCTCAGCGGCGGCGGACCCGCGTGGCCGAGGCACGACGCGGATCTTCGAAGCGAGGACAAGACTGCACTGATCAGTCTGCGGTGAGACGCGGCGGCTCCTCGCGCGGCATCCGCGGAGAAACGTCGACCGGAGCCAGCGGCTCGAGTCCCTCCGAATCGAGCGCGGGATCGAGGTCGCGCAGTCGGCGTGCCGACACCAGCACACGGCTCTCGAGCGAGGCGATCGCGGAGTTGTAGCCCTCGACGGCTTGACTCAGATTCTTGCCGACCTTGGCCCAGTGCTCCCCCATGGTGGCGAGCCGGTCGTAGAGTTCCTTGCCAAGCACACTGATCTTCTCCGCGTTGCGTGCGATCTCCTCCTGCCGCCAGCCGTAGGCAACGGCGCGCAGCAGAGCGATCAGCGATGTGGGCGTTGCGATCATGACCCCCTGATCGACGCCGATCTCGATGAGTTCGGGATCCTGCTCGAGCGCGGCACTGAAAAAAACTTCGCCGGGAAGGAACATCACGACAAACTCGGCACTGCCCCGCACTTCGGCGGCATAGCCCTTGCGCGAGAGTGCGGCTACATGATTTTTGACTGCGCGAGCATGCTCCTGCAGCCGCAGCGCACGTGTGGCCTCATCGGTCGCCTCGAGCGCCGCCAGGTAACCGGCGAGCGGCACCTTGGAATCGACCACGACGGTACGCCCGCCCGGCAACTTGACGATGAGATCAGGGCGCAGTCGCCCCTCCTCTCCCTCGACGGAGTGTTGCTCGAGGAAATCGCAATGCTCGAGCATGCCTGCGAGTTCGACGACGCGTCGCAACTGGATCTCACCCCAGCGACCGCGCACCGTAGGCTGTTTGAGCGCACCAACGAGATTAGACGTCTCGCCACGCAACGCCATCTGCTCGCGCATCAGCTGCTGCACCTGCTCCGTCAGCGACTGATAGGCGACGACGCGAGTCGTCTCGAGCTCGCGAACCTGCACATCGAACTTGCCGAGCGTCTCTTGGATGGGTTTCAAAGTGTCGTCTATCTTCCGGTGACGCGCCTCGAGATCCGTGCGTGCCTGCGTCTGGAAGTTCTCTAGCTGGGTTCGGGCGAGATCGAGAAACTGTTGGTTATTCGAGCGCAGCGCTTCGGCGGAGAGCGCTTTGAAAGAGTTCGCCAACTGTTCACGGGCCGACTCGACTAGCGCGAGTTTTTCCGTGGAGATTTCCTGTTCACGGACGAGTCTCGCCTGTAAGGCTGCAGACTCGGCTGTCAGTGCAAGCACGCGAGCCTGCAGCTGCGCGATCTCCTCGAGCGCGCGCAACCCCGGCCTCTGTCTGATGAACGCGAGCGTCGCACCACCGCCCACCAGCAGGCCGACTACGAATACCACCAACGGGACCAGGGAGTCGGCCACGAGGACGATCAGCTGCGACGACCGGCAGCGACGTCAACCAGTGTCGGCAGCATGCGCTTGCGCGCGTCGTCGAAAGAAACCGCAGAAAGCGCGAAGCGAACGGCGAGTGCCGCAACCGGCTCGCCATCGACCAATACGGGGACGGCGATGCTGCCCTGTTCGGTCAGGCGCAGCGGTCGCGTGCACCGCGCGAAGCCGCGCTCACGCGTGAGAGTAAGTTCGCGCTCGAGCACTGCCCGGTCGGGCCAAAGATTGCAGAGCTCCTCGGTACGATACGGCCACAGCAAGTCGATCAACATGTCGCGAACGCGCGGACTCGAGAACGCCACCACAGCTCGGCCGGAAGCCGTCGTGAGCGCGGGAACGGTCATTCCGCGCTCGAAATACTCCACCGCGAAGCCGCTCTCGCGATCGGTGGAGTCCTCGATGAACATCTGCGGGAACTGCAGGCGCATGAGACTCATCGGCCACTGCACCCGAGTCGCCGCCGCGTGCATCGCAGCGCGCACGGGTTCGAGCCGCTCGGCTGCGACATCGAAACCATGACTCAAGGTAACCGCACGAACGGTGAGGGCGTGACGACGATTCGACAGCCGCTCGACGTAACCACCCGCCTCCAGCGTGGCGAGGCACCGGTTGAGTGTGGTTCGGGCGAGACGCAGCTT
>Ga0129333_10003905_pt1 | contig 13980 bp, 9 predicted proteins | sample CPB6_08_DNA_FD_94474 | JGI IMG/M metagenome (GOLD analysis project Ga0129333, IMG submission 94474) | Freshwater to marine salinity gradient microbial communities from Chesapeake Bay, USA - CPBay_Sum_0.6_0.8_DNA | ecosystem: Environmental > Aquatic > Marine > Coastal | place: USA: Chesapeake Bay... | reverse complement strand
CAGAGTCGAGTGGCGAGGGTCTCGGTGCCGGTCGGACGAAGAAGCATGGTGACCGGAAGCTCCTTCATGGCAGCCAACGTGACGAGGGCCGTCGCGGCAGCGATGCCGGGGGCGATCAGAGGAAGATTCACACGTCGTACGACGGACATCGGAGAACTTCCCAGTGAGCGAGCAACGTCATCGAGGCCGAGCGGGATCTGCTCGGCGCTCGACCGAATTCCGCCAACCGCGATCGGGAGAAACAGGGCGACGTAGGCAAGGACGAGAAGTGGGGCTTCCAGATAGACCGGGCGGAGGACGCGGACCCCGATGAACACCATCGAGATGGCGACGACGATTCCGGGTAGCGCATGCGTCACGTAGGTCGACCGGTCGAGGAGCAGCGAGGTTCGTGATCGGTATCGCGCGACGAGGAGTCCGATCGGTAGCGCAACGAGAACCGTGATCACGGCGGCGACGAGCGAGTAGCGAGCCGAGCCCCACAGAGCCCACATCACGTCTCCGAAACCGTCCTGTGAACCGTGATCAGTCACCCAGACGAGTATTCGCCAGACGGGAAAGGCGAGGGAGACGAGAACGAGTGCGCCAGCGCCGATCTGGAACCACACGGCATTTCGACGAAGTCGAATCGGTCGAGGAGCGGTCATGGCGCGAGAAGTGACCGTGGAAACGGCTCGACCACGTGCGACGGCCTCGGCAACGACCAACACGAGAGCGATCACGACGAGAACGAGAGCGAGGACCGCAGCTCGGGTGGGATTGAACCCGGCTCGGTAGGCGCCGTAGATCACCCAGGTGAAGGCGTCGTAGCGCATGGTGGCGACGGCGCCGAAGTCGCTGAGGACGTACAACGCGACGAGCAGCGATCCGGCTGCGATGGTGCCACGGCATTGACGGGCCGCCAGCGACATGAGACGCGGAAGCGAACCGCGCCCATGAATGGTCGATATCTCGTCGAGCGCTTGGTCGAGCCGGGCGAACGACGCCGTCAAAGGCAGGAAGACGTATGGATAGGAAACCGCTGTCAGAACCAGGAATGCACCCCAGAAGCCGGCGAGCGACGATTCCCAGCTGATCCAGGCGAAGGCGGCCAAGTAACTGGGCACGGCAAGGGGCAGAGCGAGCACGACCCGCCAGACGCGACGGCCGGTCATGTCGCTTCGCATGACGGCCCACGCGAGGGGAATCGAGACGGTCACGCTCGCAACCGTGACCGAGCCGGCAAGCAGCGCGCTGCGCAACACGAGGTCGAGTGTTCGTCGCTGCCAGAGCTCGTCCCACAAATACGACGCTCCGCGTTCGAATGCGACGTCGACGAGGTAGGCGAGTGGAGCCAGTGAGGCAAGAGCGGCCAACACGGCGGGCAACACCAGTGCGGGCGGCAGCTTGGAGCGCCAGAAAGTGGGCGACGTCACGGAATCAGTGTGCCGTCAGAGGGTGAGAAGACCCACGTCAGCGAGCAACTCCTGGGTCTCGGCGATCGACGAGAGGTCGGAGAGATCGATGGCGGGCGGATCGAGTTCGGCGAATGCCGGCTGACCCTCGGCTTGGGGGATGCCCGACACGAGTGGATATTCGAAGGACTTCGTGACGAAATACTCCTGACCGACGTCGGAGACGAGGAAGGACAAGAAACACTGCGCAGCGGCTGCGTTGTCGCTGCCACCCAGCACCCCCGCTCCGGCGACGTTCACGAGTCCGCCGACGTCACCGGGCAAGTACTGGTTCTCGATGACGACTGCGTCGGCTCCTTCGGCGGCGATCTTCTCGAACACGTAGTAGTGGTTGACGAGCCCGAGAGAGACCTCACCTTCGTTCACCGCGTCACGAACAGCCGCGTTCTTCTCGTAGGGCACTGGATCGTTGGCTGCGAAAGCCTCGAGCCATTCACGGGCGCCGTCGTCGCCGCGAAGGATTCGGAGCGCAGTGACGAACGATTGCCAGGACGCGTTGGTCGGTGCAAAACCGATTCGCCCCTTCCATGTCGGGTCGAGAAGTTCGTCGACGGAGGTGGGCGGTGTCGCAACGACCTCGGGGTCGAACACGATGACGCGCACTCGACCGCTCGCCCCGATCCAGTCACCGCTGGATGAGCTGAATTCGGTCGTCACACGAGAGAGGGTCTCGGGCAGAACGGCATCGAACAATCCGGCCTGTGACACGGCACCGAGTGCACCGGCATCCTGGGAGAAGAAGACATCGGCCGGAGTGGCGGTGCCTTCGGTCAGGATCTGCCCGGCGAGTTCACCGCTGTCGCCATACCGTGCATCGATTCCGACACTGGTGGTCTCGGTGAACAGGGTGTAGAGATCGGCGACGAGCTTCTCGCTTCGTCCCGAGTAGACGGTGAGCGAACCACTGACGTCGGCACAGGGCTCACCGGAGTTGACAGAGGGCACCTCGACCGAGGCGGGTGACGAACCGGAGTCGTCCCCGCCACACGCAGCGAGGAGGCCAGCGGCCACGACGAGGGCCAGGACGGTCGGTCGATGAGTGGTTCGAAGCACGGGGGGCCTTTCGCTCGGCGGTGTCAGGCAACCCTAACAAGCGTTAGGTCTCCCTGACAAGCCGCCCTGCTCGTGCTTCGAACCGGTTGGTTACCCTCGGAGACATGTCTTCCCCGCAGCGTTCGGCAGGCGACGGGACCCCCGTCGACGTGAAACCCCGTAGTCGTGACGTCACCGACGGCATCCAGAAAGCGGCCTCGCGGGCGATGCTGCGGGCGGTCGGACTGACCGACGACGACTGGGCCAAACCACAGGTGGGTGTGGCGTCGTCGTGGAACGAGATCACCCCGTGCAACATGTCGCTGCGTCGTCTCACCGAGGCCGCCAAAGTGGGAGTACGGGCAGCCGGCGGAGTGGCCCTCGAATTCGGCACCATCACGGTGAGTGACGGCATCTCGATGGGTCACGAAGGAATGCGAGCGTCACTGGTGAGCCGCGAGATCATCGCCGATTCGGTGGAGGCCGTGATGCACGCCGAACGTCTCGACGGTCTGGTCGCCACCGGCGGCTGCGACAAGAGCATGCCCGGCATGATGATGGCGATCGCTCGCCTGAACCTGCCGGCAGTGTTCGTGTACAACGGATCCACACTGCCCGGTCATCACGACGGCAAGAACATCGACATCACGACAGTCTTCGAAGCGATCGGGGCGTGTGCCGCCGGAACGATCACCGAAGGTGAACTCACCGAGATCGAAAAGGCGGCGTGTCCCGGCGAGGGCGCATGCGGTGGAATGTTCACCGCCAACACCATGTCGTCGATCGGTGAGGCACTCGGTCTGTCGTTGCCCGGATCGGCATCGGCGCCCGCCGTCGATCGAAGTCGTGAGGACGACGCCCGCCTGGCTGGTGAGGCAGTGGTGAACATGTTGCGCCTCGGCATTCGCCCGAGCGACATCCTCACCAAGAAGGCGTTCGAGAACGCCATCGCCCTCACCAACGCCCTCGGCGGGAGCACCAACGCCGTTCTTCATCTGCTGGCCATCGCCAACGAGGCCGGAGTGCCGCTCGAACTCGACGACTTCAATCGCATCGCCGCGAAGGTGCCGCACATCGCCGACATGAAGCCGGGTGGAAAGTTCCACATGACCGATCTGCACCGTGTCGGTGGTGTGCCGGTGGTGCTCAAGCACCTGCTCGACAACGGGCTCCTGCACGGTGACGTGCTCACGTGCACCGGCAAGACGATGGCCGAGAATCTCGCCGAGATCCAGCCGCCTCGACCCGACGGAGTGGTGGTTCATCCGCTCGATGCCCCGATCAATGCCGACGGCGGCATCGTGGTTCTCAGCGGATCGCTCGCACCGAAGGGTTCGGTCGTGAAGGTCGCCGGACTCACTCCCGAACAGCGCAAGTTCGAGGGAACGGCGCGAGTGTTCGACGGAGAAGACGGAGCCATGGCGGCGATCATGGCCGGCGAAATCCAACCGAACACCGTTCTCGTGATCCGCTACGAGGGCCCCAAGGGTGGTCCGGGAATGCGTGAAATGCTGGCGATCACCGGTGCGTTGAAGGGTGCCGGGCGTGGCGCCGACTGTGCCCTCATCACCGATGGGCGATTCAGCGGAGGAACGTGGGGTTTCTGCATCGGGCACGTGTCGCCCGAGGCCGTCGACGGGGGACCGATCGCGTTCGTGCGCAACGGTGACCGCATTCGCATCGACGTCGGTTCCTTGTCGCTCGACCTGCTCGTCGACGAAGCCGAGTTGAGCACGCGACGTCGAGGATGGACTCCCAACCCGCCGCGCTACACGAGCGGTGTACTCGGCAAGTTCGCCCGTCTCGCCCAGGGCGCCGAGAAGGGTGCCATCACCAACTTCCTCTGACCGGTGTTCTGGTGAGGATTCTTCACCGTATGGGTGAAGTTCCCGCACCAGAAAGTCGCTTGCGCGCCAGTGCGCGCCAGCCGTTCACGACCGCGCCGACGAACACCGTCGCGACGATCACGAATGCCGTCGCAGTACCGTCGTCGAAGACGAACCTGCGGAGAACCATGCCGAGCGCAACCGTGCCGACCCAGACGATCGCGCCGGTGCGAACCGACAACGGATCGCGCCATGCGATGGTGACGAGCCACGTGACCAGAAGGGCCAGCAGGAAAGGAGTGGCGGTGCCGAAGATTCCGTCGAGTCCGGTGCCCTCGTCGTGGTTGCGGCGTCCGATCGCGACGAATACGACGACCGACACGACATCGGCGACCAGACTCCAGAGCACTCGACGAACGTTCACGGCAACCTCTCGATGGTGACCACCGCGTTGTAATCGGGGATGCGGCTGGCGTCCTCGCTCACTGAAGCGTCGATGAGAACATTTCCTTCCGGCCAGTGGACCTGCACGCTGCGCGGGGCGAGTCGCACCACATGGGCCCGTCCGACGAACGAACCCACCCGACTCGTGAGTTCGATCCGGTCACCGTCGACGACACCGAGTGATCGAGCGTCGTCGGCGTCGATGTACACGGCATCGCGCGTGGCGCCGGTTAGGGGATCGGTGGCGGCGAAGACCATGGAGTTGAACTGCTTGCCCCGCCGAGTGCTGCAGAAGAACTGCCCGGGTCCGAGGTTCGGTGGCGCGACGTCGACCACGCTGAAGACGGCGCGTTCGTCGGCGGTAGGGAAGCGGCCGCCGACGCAGAGATGTCGACCGCCGTACTGCACGGCATCACCGGTGTCGGCGAGATCCTCGATGCCGGCGTATTGCGGCACCACGCGAGCGATCTCGGCGCGCAGATCACGATTCGTCTCCCAGGAGAACGCCGACGCGCGATCGGGCCGAACCCGAACGGCGATGTCGGAGAAGATCCGCCATTCGCTGCGCGCTTCGCCGGGAGGATCGACGACCCGAGGACCGAACGCGATCTGACGTTCGGTGGTGGTGCTCGTACCTCCTCCTTCCTGCTCGTATCGAGTGGCGGCCGGTAGGAGGATCACGTCGTCTCCGTCGAGGAACATCTGCGAGGTGAGAACGATGTCCTGGTGCACGCGCAACGGAACTCGCTCGAGGGCCGCGGCCACCCGTGACGGATCGGGCATGATCTCGAGCAGATTCGAACCATCGAGGAACAAGACGTCGATCTCGTCGCGCTCGGCGGCCAGGACGGTCTCGGGCGCGGTGAGTCCGGGTCGATCGGGTACTGGGAAGCCCCATTGCTCGGCGAGGGAACGAGCCGACTCGGCCGTGATCGACACCGTGCCGGGATAGGCCGTCGCATACGCGCCCATCTCGGCGCCACCTTGCACGCCGGAGTGACCGCGAATCGGCATCAGCCCGCTGCCGTTGCGACCCACGTTGCCGCGAGCGAGAGCCAGATTGACGAGTGCCTTGACCCCTTCGACGCCATGACGGTGTTGGGTGATTCCCATGCTCCACACGAACACCGCCGATGTGGAACGGGTGTACTCGTCGGCGAAATCTCGTACCACGTCGAGCGACACGCCGGCCCGGGCGCACAATTCGTCGAGCGAACACGACGCGAGGAAGTTCGTCAGGTCGCTCCAGCCTCGAGTGTGGGCGTCGACGAAGGACCGATCGATCGAATCGCTCTCGATCAGGATCTTCAGAACTGCGTTGGCCAGAGCGACGTCACCCTCAGGGCGTACCGGTACGTGCAGGTCGCACAACTTGGTGCCGAACAAGAACGACTCGGGCTTCGACGGAACCCAGTAACGCTCGAGTCCGGGTTCGAGGTACGGATTCACCACCACGACACGAGCGCCGTTCTTCTTCGCTTCGTACAAGTACTTGGTGAACACCGGCTGATTGTTGGCGACGTTGGCACCCCACAGAACGATCAGATCGGTCTCGAGAACGTCCTGCAGACTGCAGGTGCTCGCCGAGACGCCGATCGTCGACTTGAGCCCGATCGTCGACGGTGCATGGCACGTACGGGCGGCCGAATCGATGTTGGCGACTCCCATGGCTCGCGCCGCTTTGCCGGCCACGTAGTACGTCTCGTTCGTCAGACCCCGACTCGTCAGATAGAACGCGGTCCGAGCGGGATCGGTGACGCGGATGCGTTCGGCCACGGCGTCGAGAGCTTCGTCCCACGTGATCCGTCGGAATCCCTTGTCACCACGTCGACGGCGCATCGGATACGCCAGGCGGCCCATCTCGCGGAGCTCGGTGCTCGAGCGGGACTTCAACCACGAGACGTCGTGCAACACGGTGTGATCGAACGGGTCGGCACAGTTGACCTCGAGCAGTTTCAGTCGAGTGGTGCACAGGTGGATGCCGTCGAGCGTCCAGTCGTGCAGGCCCGCCACGCCGAGCGCACATCCGTCACAAACACCCTTGGAGAGGATCTGCCACGCCTTGCGCGGACTGTGTCGCACCGAAAGCGCGACTTTCGTCATCTCGGCGAGATGATTCGGTTTGGTGTGCCCGATTCCGTTGGGCGACAAACTCACCCAGGACGACGGGTTCCAGCGCCGTGGAGCCACGGCCGACTCACAAGTCTTCGTAGTACTCGCGGCCGAGATGCGTGATCTGATCCTCGCCCATCATCCAGCGCAACGTGTTCTTCAACTTGGTGAGCTGAATGAACAGGTCGTGTTCGGGGTACAGACCCGGTGCGACCTGCGGGCTCTTGTAGTAGAAGCTCAGCCATTCCTGGATGCCGCCCATGCCCGCTCGCTGAGCGAGATCGGAGAACAGCACGAGGTCGAGGGCGAGCGGCGCGGCCAGGATCGAGTCACGGCACAAGAAGTTGACCTTGATCTGCATCGGGTAGCCGAGCCAGCCGGTGATGTCGATGTTGTCCCAGCCCTCTTTGTTGTCACCGCGGGGCGGGTAGTAGTTGATCTGCACCTTGTGGAAGACGTCGCCGTAGAGGTCGGGGTACTTCGCCGGTTGCAAGATGTCTTCGAGAACGCCGAGCTTCGACTCTTCCTTGGTCTTGAAGTTCTCGGGAGCGTCGAGCACCTCGCCGTCGCGGTTGCCGAGGATGTTGGTGGAGTACCAACCCGACAAGCCGAGCATGCGGGCCTTCAACATCGGGGCGAGCACGGTCTTCATGAGGGTCTGGCCGGTCTTGAAGTCCTTGCCCGAGATGGGGATGTTCTTCTCGGTGGCGAACATGCGCAGCGCTGGCGCGTCGACGGCCAGGTTGGGAGCACCGTTGTTGAAGGGCACACCCTCGAGCAGCGCCGCATACGCATACAGCTGACACGGCGACACGGTTTCGTCGTCGGCGTCGATGGCCTTCTCGAAGGCTTCCAGGTCGACGTGTGCACGGCCCGGCTCGATGAAGATCTCGGTGCTCGCGCACCAGATCATGACGAGTCGCTCGCACTTGTTGTCTTCGCGGAACTTGTTGATGTCTTCGCGGATCGCGTTGAGCATGCCGCGCTTCGACGAGATGGGCTTGACGTGCTCGCCGTCGAGGTTGCGTGCGTACTTGCGCTCGAAGGCCGCCTGCATGGGTCGCACTTCGCGCAGAGCATCGCTGATGGCCTCGATGTGCTTGCCGCTCTCGAGGACTCCGGCGCGGCTGGCGGCCACATAGGCGTCGTCGGGGTACACGTCCCAGGCGCCCCACACGATGTCGGAGAGCGCGGCGAGGGGAACGAACTCGTTGATGAGCGGGGAACGATCCTCGGTGCGCTTGCCGAGACGGATGGTTCCCATCTGGGTGAGGGCACCGATCGGCTTGCCGAGGCCGCGCTTGGTGAGTTCGACTCCGGCGATCAGGGTGGAGGCGACGGCACCGAGGCCGACGGTGAGGACGCCGAGGCGGCCGGTGGCCGGGGCGACGGTGGGGGACGGGGGCGTGGTCATGTGAATTCGCCGTTCTTCTCGTGGGCGCCAGACCCTCGGTCGGCCGCTCCGTTTGGGAATGAGCGAAGTCCAGGCTACGCCGTCGGCCCCGCTCGTAGCATGACTCCTCGTGAACGCACCCGCCCCGACGCCGAACGAGGAGGCCCGCACCCCCGGCGGTGCGCTGATTCTCGACGGCAACCGTGTTCGGGACGAGATCGTGGCCCGTCTGGCCGCTGAGATCTCGGCCGCTGGTTCGCCGCCGGTGTGCCTGGCCACGGTGTTGGTGGGCGACGATGGCCCGAGCCAGCGCTACGTCCGCAACAAGCACGTCCAGGCCGCCAAGGCCGGCATGGTCAGCCGGAACGAGATCCTCGCCGCCGACGCCGGTCAGGCAGCCGTCGAGGACGTGGTCGCGCGTTTGGCCGCCGACCCGACGGTGCACGGAATCCTCGTGCAGAGTCCGTTGCCGGCCGGAACCGACCCGGCGTACGACGAAGAGGCGGTCCTTCGGCTCATCCCTGGTGACAAGGACGTCGACGGTCTCACCACCGAATCGATGGGACGACTCATGCGCGGTCTGCCGGGGCTGGTCGGATGCACTCCGCTCGGCGTGCTCCGCCTCCTCGAGCGCTATCGGATCCCGACCTCGGGACGGCGCGCGGTCGTGGTGGGTCGATCGATGTTGGTGGGCCTGCCGCTGTCGGTGTTGCTCGCCCGCAAGGGGATCGACGCCACCGTCACGATCGCTCACAGTCGCTCGGGAGACGTGACCGACCTGTGCCGTGAGGCCGACATCGTGATCGGAGCCGCCGGTGTGGCGCGCATGATCACCCCAGCCCATGTGAAGCCCGGTGCCACCGTGATCGACGTGGGCATCTCCCGCACCGAGGCCGGGATCGTCGGCGACGTCGACTTCGACGCGGTGCAGGCCGTGGCCGGGGCCATCACCCCGATGCCCGGGGGGACCGGCCCCATGACCATCGCCTGCCTCCTCGAGAACACCCTCGCCGCCGCCCGCCTCCAGGGCGCGTTCCCGCCGTGAAGCCGACGAGCCGACAGGTTGTGAACCGTTGCATCGGCCTGGCAGACTCGGAGGCGATGAACGCGATCACCACGACCTCCATCGTCGTAGTACTCGTGTAGACGCGTTCGCTCACATTTCGAACGCGTCCCCCGGCCTCCCAAGTGGGAGGCCGTTTCATTTCCCGGCTCACTCACCCACACCACAACAGGACACGACATGACCGAGAAGATCACAGGAGCACAGGCCCTCATCCGAGCTCTCGAGCGCGAAGGGGTCGACACCATCTTCGGATTGCCTGGCGGCTGCATCCTGCCGGCCTACGACCCGTTGCTGAACAGTCCGATCCGCCACATCCTCGTGCGGCACGAGCAAGGCGCCGGCCACATGGCCGAGGGCTACGCGCACGTGACCGGACGTCCCGGCGTGGCCATGGTGACGTCGGGTCCGGCGGCCACCAACATGGTCACTCCGCTGTGCGATGCCTTCATGGATTCGATTCCGATGGTGTGCATCACCGGACAGGTGTCGACGACCGCGATCGGAACCGACGCCTTCCAGGAGTGCGACACGGTCGGTATCACGCGCAGCGTCACCAAGCACAACGAACTGATCATGTCGCCCGATGAGATCCCGCTCATGGTGCGTCAGGCGTTCCACATCGCCACCACGGGTCGACCCGGACCGGTTCTGCTCGACCTGCCCAAGGACGTGCTGCAGAATTCCATGACGTGGCACTGGCCCACCGACGACGAGGTCGCCGACAGCCTGCCGGGTTACCGCCCGACGCTGAAGGGTCATCCGCGCATGATCAAAGAAGCAGCGCGTCTCATCCTGGAGGCCAAGCAACCGGTGCTCTACGTCGGAGGTGGCGTGTTGAAGGCGCGAGCCGCCGAGGCGCTGCTCGAACTGGCCGAACTCGTCGATGCTCCGGTGGTCACCACGTTGATGGCGCGTGGAGCGATTCCGGACGATCACCCGCTGTGTCTCGGCATGCCGGGCATGCACGGCAACGCCACCGCCGTCACCGCGATGCAGAAGAGCGATCTTCTCGTCACGCTCGGCGCTCGTTTCGACGACCGCATCACCGGCAAGGTGGCCACGTTCGCACCCGACGCCAAGATCATCCATGTCGACATCGATCCGGCCGAACAGGGCAAGGTGCGTCGCCCCGACGTCCCGATCGTGGGCGACTGTCGCCTCGTGATCGAAGAGATCATCAAGGCGATTCGTGATCTCCTGCAGTCCGGTGTCGCGAAGGCCGACATCTCGGCCTGGAAGAGTCGCGTGAGCGGATGGCGCGAGCAGTTCCCGCTGCACTACGAGGCGGCCGAGCCCGGTGACGCGCTCAAGCCGCAGTACTGCCTCGAGCAGTTGCGCGACCTGTCACCCGAGGGAACGATTCTGTGCTCGGGCGTCGGTCAGCACCAGATGTGGTCGTCGCAGTACTGGAACTTCAAGGAGCCGTACACCTGGGTGAACTCAGGTGGTCTCGGAACCATGGGATTCTCGATTCCCGCCGCCATCGGGGCCAAGGTCGGTCGACCCGATCGCACCGTGTGGGCGGTCGACGGCGACGGTTGCTTCCAGATGACCGCGCAGGAACTCGTGACGGCGAGCGTCGAGCGCATTCCGATCAAGGTGGCCGTTCTCAACAACTCGTACCTCGGCATGGTTCGTCAGTGGCAGGAGATGTTCTACGAAGAGCGTTACAGCGAGGTCTACTTGTCGCCCGAGGTTCCCGATTTCGTGAAGTGGGCCGAGGCGATGGGTTGCGTCGGCATTCGCGTCGAGAGCCCCGAAGAGGTCCAACCGGCGATCGAGAAGGCCAACAGCATCGACGACCGTTCGGTCGTGGTCGAGTTCCGTGTCGACGCCAGCGAGAAGGTCTTCCCGATGGTTCCGGCCGGACAGAGCAACGACGACATCCTTCTGCACCCCGCGCAGAACCGCATCCGGGAGTCACTGCGATGAGCACTTCAGCATCGATGCCGGCGCACCACATCCTGTCGGTGCTCGTTCAGAACCGTCCGGGCGTGTTGGCGCGTGTCGCCAGCCTCTTCGCCCGTCGCGGCTACAACATCTTCTCGTTGGCCGTCGCACCGGCCGAGGATCCCGATCTGTCGCGTATCACGATCGTGGTCGACGTCGAGTCGGCGCCGCTCGAGCAGATCGTCAAACAACTCTTCAAGCTGATCGACGTCGTGAAGATCAGCGAACTCGATCCCCGTCGTTCGGTCGAGCGCGAGCTCATGATCGCAACAGTGCGGATCAGCGCCGAAGAGCGCGGCCAAGTGGTCGAGCTCGCCAACATCTTCGAGGGCAAGATCCTCGCCGTGGGTGTGGAGGCGATCACCGTTTCTCTCGAGGGAAGTCCGGAAAAACTGGACGACTTCGAGGAATTGCTGCGTGGTTACGGCATCGTTGAGCTCCAACGAACCGGCCGCGTGGCCCTACCGAAACTCGACAAAGAGGCGCGCTTGCGTGCCGTCAAGGGAAAGGCAAGTTGAACATGGCAGCAAAGATGTATTACGACGCGGATTGCGACGTCTCGGTCATCAAGGGACGCAAGGTCGCCATCATCGGCTACGGATCGCAGGGCCATGCTCATGCGCTCAACCTGAAAGAGAGCGGTGTGCCCGTGGTGGTGGGTCTGCGCGAGGGTTCCTCGTCGGCCGCCAAGGCTCAGGCCGCCGGTCTCGAAGTGAAGTCGATCGCCGACGCCGCCAAGTGGGCCGACGTGATCATGCTCACCATGCCCGACACCGAGCAGAAGGCCACCTATGACGCGCACATCAAGCGCTACATGAAGGCTGGCAAGGCGCTCGCGTTCGCGCACGGCTTCAACATTCGCTTCAAGCGCATTCGTCCGCCGAAGGGCGTCGACGTGATCATGATCGCCCCCAAGGGTCCGGGCCATCTGGTGCGCCGTACCTACACCGAAGGTGGCGGCGTTCCGTGTCTGATCGCGGTCGAGCAGGACGCAACGGGTAACGCCAAGAAGGTCGCGCTGTCGTACGCGTCGGCGATCGGTGGCGGTCGAGCCGGCATCATCGAGACCACGTTCTCGGAAGAGACCGAGACCGATCTCTTCGGTGAGCAGGTCGTGCTGTGCGGTGGACTCACCTCACTCGTGCAGGCCGGCTTCGAGACTCTCGTGGAGGCCGGATACCAGCCGGAGATGGCGTACTTCGAGTGCTTGCACGAAGTGAAGCTCATCGTCGACCTCATGTACGAAGAGGGCATCGCCGGTATGCGTTACAGCATCAGCGACACCGCCGAGTACGGCGACGTGACGCGCGGTCCGCGCGTGATCACGCCCCAGACCAAGAAGACCATGCAGAAGATTCTCAAGGAGATCCAGTCCGGCAAGTTCGCCAAGGAGTGGATCGCCGAGAGCGAGAGCGGTCGCGAGAAGTTCAACTCGCTGCGCAAGGCCGGTCAGGACCATCAGATCGAAGAGGTGGGCAAGCGCCTGCGGTCGATGATGCCCTGGATCTCGGCCGGCAAGCAGAAGGTCAGCGAAGCCTCGGGCGGCTGACCCGCCCGACCCACAATTTTCTAATTCCGACTTGTTGAGTCGGGAATTAGTCGCTAAGGTGCCCTCCTCGTCGTCGAAGTACGTCCAGGAGGGCACTTTTCATGTCAGCAGAGTGGGGTTTCGAGACCAAGCAGATCCACGTCGGTGGCGATCCCGATCCGGCAACCGGCGCTCGCGCCGTCCCGATCTACCAGACCACGAGTTACGAGTTCCGTGACTCGACCCACGCGGCCAATCTCTTCGCGCTGGCCGAAGTGGGCAACATCTACACCCGCATCATGAACCCCACGCAGCTGGCGGTCGAGGCGCGTGTGAATGCTCTCGAGGGTGGCGTGACCACGGCCATCGGACTCCCGGGCACGCTCGTGGTGTCGTCGGGTCAGGCCGCCGAGACGTTGTCGATCCTCACCCTCGCCGAGGCGGGCGATCACATCGTGGCGTCGCCTTCGCTGTACGGCGGTACCTACAACCTTCTGCACTACACGCTGCCCAAGATGGGAATCGCCGTGTCGTTCGTCGACGACCCGCACGACCTCGCGCAATGGAAGTCGGCCGTGCGTCCGAACACCAAGGCGTTCTTCGGAGAAGTGTTGGCCAACCCCCGCAACGACATCTTCGACATCGAAGGTGTCTCCAAGGTCGCCCACGACGTGGGCGTTCCGCTCATCCTCGACAACACCGTGCCGACTCCGTACGGCATTCGCCCGCTCGAGTGGGGTGCCGACATCGTCGTTCACTCGCTCACCAAGTTCGTGGGTGGACACGGTACATCGATCGCTGGATCGATCACCGACGGTGGAAAGTTCGACTTCTCGGCGTCTGGTCGCTTCCCGAACTTCACCGAACCCGATCCGAGCTACCACGGTTTGGCGTACTGGCCGGCTCTCGGTGCCGGCTCGTACATCCTGAAGGCGCGTGTGCAGTTGCTGCGCGACCTGGGAATGGCGGTGTCGCCGTTCAACGCTTTCTTGTTGCTGCAGGGTCTCGAGACTCTGTCGCTGCGCATGGAGCGTCACTGGAGCAACGCTCACGCCGTGGCCGAATTCCTGGCCAAGCACCCGCAGGTCGAGAGCATCAACTACGCGGGCCTGCCGTCGAGTCCGTGGCACGACCGGGCCAAGAAGTATTTCGGTGGTCGTGGCTTCGGTTCGGTG
>Ga0129333_10003904_pt1 | contig 13983 bp, 10 predicted proteins | sample CPB6_08_DNA_FD_94474 | JGI IMG/M metagenome (GOLD analysis project Ga0129333, IMG submission 94474) | Freshwater to marine salinity gradient microbial communities from Chesapeake Bay, USA - CPBay_Sum_0.6_0.8_DNA | ecosystem: Environmental > Aquatic > Marine > Coastal | place: USA: Chesapeake... | reverse complement strand
GCGCAGGAAGGTGGCACGCGCTCATGCAAGCAGATTCTGCCGCCTGAGGTCCAGCGTGAGTGGGAAATCCCGGCTGCCGGGAACATCGCAGGTGGCAGGCGGCACATCCAAGATGCCCTGGCTATGGCCCATGCGGAAGAAGCGCGAAAGCCGCCGGCTCTCGGCCTCGTAGGAGTTCACCGGGAAGGTGTCGTAGTTGCGCCCTCCAGGGTGGGTGACATGGTACTGGCAGCCGCCCAGGGAGCGTTTCATCCAGGTGTCCACAATGTCGAATGTCAGCGGTGCATGCACCCCAATGCTGGGGTGCAGGGATGACGGAGGGTTCCATGCCTTGTAACGCACCCCAGCCACAAATTGCCCGGCAATGCCGGTGGCCTGCAGGGGCAGGGGCTGGCCATTGACAGTGACGGTATGGCGGCTTGGGTTGAGCCCGCTGACCAAGGCCTCGATGCGTTCGATCGAAGAGTCAACATAGCGCGCGGTGCCGCTGGAGGTGCTTTCCTCCCCCATCACATGCCAGGGCTCCAGCGCATTGCGCAGGGTCAACTCCATGCCCATGCACTGCAGCGAACCGACCAGGGGAAAACGAAACTCGAAGTGGGGATCAAACCAGGCATCGTCCAAGGCAAAGCCAGCCTGGCGCATCTCGGACAGGATGTCAGCGAAATCCATGCGCACAAAGGTTGACAGCATGAACCGATCATGCAGTTGAGTGCCCCAGCGGGTCACAGGGACCAAATAAGGTTGGTCCCAGAATCGGGCAATCAGGGCTCGCAGCAGCAACTGCTGCGCCACACTCATGCGCGCATGGGGCGGCATCTCGAACGCGCGCAATTCAAGCAGACCCAGACGGCCACTGGCGCTGTCGGGCGAATACATCTTGTCTATGCAAAATTCGCTGCGATGCGTATTGCCGGTGACATCGATCAGGATATTGCGCAGGCTGCGATCAAGCAGCCAGGGCGGCATGTCCTGGCCGAATTTTTCCCGGTTGCGGTGGATCTCGCGCAGCGCAATTTCCAACTCATAAAGTTGGTCGTTGCGGGCCTCGTCCACCCGTGGCGCCTGGCTGGTCGGGCCGATGAACATGCCACTGAACAGGTAACTCAGCGAGGGGTGGTTGTGCCAGTACAGGATCAGGCTGGCCAGCAACTCGGGGCGGCGCAGGAAGGGGCTGTCAGCGGCGCTTGCACCACCCAGCACAAAATGGTTGCCACCGCCAGTTCCGGTATGGCGGCCATCGGTCATGAATTTTTCAGCCGACAAGCCGCACTCGAAGGCAGCCTCGTACAGGAACTCGGTGTTCTGCACCAATTCGTCCCAATGCCGCGATGGATGGATATTGACCTCGATCACGCCCGGGTCAGGCGTGACCTGCAACAGCTTGAGACGCGGATCACGCGGCGGCGGGTAGCCCTCAAGCACGATCTTCAGGCCCAGATCGGCTGCGGTGGACTCCACCGCGGTCAAGAGCTCCAGATAGTCCTCCAACCGCGCCAGCGGCGGCATGAAGACGTGAAGCAGGCAAGATTTGCCACCATGGGTGATCTGTGCCCTGGGGCCGCTGGCGCGCATGGGGTCACGCGCCTCAACACATAGCGCGGTGCGTGTCAGCCCGATGGTCGATTCAGCCAGCCTGGGTGGAGAAATTGCATCCGGATCGGCCAGGTCTGCATTAGCCTGGGCGCCCGAGCCACCCATTGCTGAAGCCTGCTGGGCCGCGCCGGGAGCCCGATCAGGTGAACGGGTATTGGTGATCTTGTCCCTGTGCAAGGCAGCAGCCGTATGCTGGTGTGGCCCATACTGGGCACGTAACTGATCGGCTGGCGGCAAGGGCATGCGCAGATCGAAAGGGTCTTGTTCGATCAGGTAGGGGTATTCCGACTGCTCCACCCAGGGCAGGGCGTCCAGCGGCAGCCGGTAACCCATGGGCGAGTCGCCAGGTAAAAGATACATGCGCTCATCACGCAGGAACCAGGGGCCGGTCGACCAGCGCGATGCCTGAACAGTTGGCGGATTAGCCTGCAGGGGCAGCGCATAACCGACCACGGCGTCCAGTTTTTGCTCGAACACCCGGCGCAACCGGCTGCGTTCCATTTCGTCATCCAGCTTTGAATTAAAAGGATCGACGTTGACTGGCAGGCGGCGTTCGCGCCAGAGGTAGTAGAAAACATCCTCGAAGCCGGGCTGAATATGCTCATCGGTAATGCCCAGTTTGCGTGCCAGGGCAGCAATGAAGCGCTGGGCATCCTTGCTGCTGTATTGCAGCGGCTGCTGTTCATCAGCAAACAATTCGGGCCTGTGCCAGACGGGCTGTCCGTCTTCGCGCCAATAAATGGACAATGCCCAGCGCGGCAATTGTTCACCCGGGTACCACTTGCCCTGGCCAAAATGCAAAAATCCACCTTGCCCGTATTGAGCGCGCAATTTCTCCACCAGCTTGCTGGCATAGCTGCGTTTGCTTGGCCCCAGGGCATCGGTATTCCACTCCGCCGCATCACGATCGGTGGCGGCAACGTAGGTCGGCTCACCACCCATGGTCAGGCGGACATCGCCAGCCTGCAGGCGGGCCTCGACCGCCTGGCCGGATTGCATGATTTCATGCCACTGCGCATCGGTATAGGGTTTGGTGACACGCGGTGATTCGTAAATCCGTGTCACCTGCATCTGGTGCTGGAAACTGGCTTCGCACTCATCCACCGCTCCTTCCACTGGCGCCGCGGCGCCAGGGTTCGGGGTACACGCCAGGGGTATATGCCCCTCGCCAGCCAGCAGGCCCGAGGTTGGATCCAGGCCAATCCAACCGGCACCTGGCAGATAGACTTCGCACCAGGCATGCAGGTCGGTGAAGTCGGAAGCAGCACCACTGGGGCCTTCAACCGGCTTGACATCGGGTTTGAGCTGGATCAGGTAGCCTGAGACAAAACGAGCCGCCAGTCCGCAGTGGCGCAGCAACTGGACCAGCAGCCAGCCCGAATCGCGGCAGGAACCGCTGGCCTTGGACAGAGTTTCCTCCGGCGTCTGCACGCCTGGCTCCATGCGGATCAGGTAGTTGATATCGCTCTGCAGGCGCTGGTTGAGCCCGACCAGAAAATCGATCGTGCGCATCTTTTGCCGATCGATGCTGGCGAGGTATTGTTTTAGCCGCGGCGTGAGCGGGGTGGTAGCCAGGTAGGGCGCCAATTCTTCACGGCCTGCCGTACTGTAGTTAAAAGGAAAGTTTTCAGCATCCGGTTCGAGAAAGAAATCAAAAGGGTTGAAGACAGCCATTTCGACCACCAGATCAACCGTCACCTTGAACTCGGTGGTTTTTTCCGGAAACACCAGCCTGGCCTGGTAATTTGCAAAAGGGTCCTGCTGCCAGTTGATGAAGTGCTTGGCTGGCTCCACTTTCAGGGAGTAGGAAAGCACGCGACTGCGGCAATGGGGTGCCGGGCGCAGTCGGACGATCTGCGGCCCCAGGTGGACGGGGCGGTCGTAGCAATAATGGCTGGTATGGCTGAGGGCTGCGTGGATGGACATGACGGCTGCTTTGAAGCGGCGAAAAAATCGACACCAGGACCAGGTAGCGTTCACATACAGAGTGAGTCAGGTCGGAAGGCCAATTATTGTTATATTAGCAGCAAGGGGATCACGCATGCTGAAATACGATGAGATGTACTGCGCATCAGATGCCGCCGGGCAAGGTGCGTTGTCATCTCGTTCCCGATCCTCGGAGCGGGGAGCAGCCAGCGATGTGCGCGAACACTACCGCCCTTATGCCAAGTGGCTGTCTCGCCAGAATGCTGAGGTCATGACCGCGCGCCGCGAAGAAGCCGAGATGATCTTTCGCCGCGTAGGCATCACCTTTGCCGTTTATGGCGACAAGGACGAAGATGGTGCCGGCACCGAGCGCCTGATTCCCTTCGATCTCATACCCCGCATTATCCCTGCTCAAGAATGGGCAAGCATGGAAAAGGGGTTGGTGCAGCGCGTAACAGCGCTCAACCGCTTCATTCACGATATCTACCACGACCAGGAAATCATCAAGGCCGGCGTCCTGCCGTCTGATCAGATTCTGAAAAATATCCAGTTCCGACCTGAAATGATTGGCGTGAATGTGCCCAATAAGATCTACTCGCATATCAGCGGCATCGACATCGTGCGCGCACCCGATGCCAATGGCAATGGCCGGTATTTTGTGCTGGAAGACAATCTACGTGTGCCCAGCGGCGTGAGCTACATGCTGGAAAACCGCAAGATGATGATGCGCCTGTTCCCCGAGTTGTTCAGCTCCCATCGGATCTCTCCGGTAGCTCACTATCCCGACCTCCTGCTCGACACCTTGCGCGCATCTTGCCCGGAAACCACTGCGGAGCCAACAGTGGTGGTGCTCACCCCGGGCATGTACAACAGTGCCTATTTCGAGCACGCTTTCCTGGCCCAGCAGATGGGCATTGAATTGGTTGAGGGCCAGGACCTGTTTGTGAAGGACAACTTCGTCTATATGAGGACCACCCGCGGCCCCAAGCGGGTCGACGTGATCTATCGGCGCGTGGATGATGATTTTCTCGACCCTCAGGTATTCCGTACCGATTCAAGCCTGGGTTGTCCAGGCCTGATGCAGGCGTATCGTGCCGGCCATGTCGCGATCTGCAACGCCGTCGGAACCGGCATTGCAGATGACAAGTCGATCTATCCCTATGTGCCCAAGATGATCGAGTTTTATCTGGGCGAATCGCCCATTCTCAGCAATGTGCCCACTTATATGTGTCGCCTCGCTGAAGATCTCAAGTATGTCCTGGCAAACCTGAAGGATCTGGTAGTCAAGGAAGTGCACGGCGCTGGTGGCTATGGCATGCTGGTTGGCCCTGCCGCCAGCAGTCTGGAGATAGAGCATTTCCGCAAGCTCTTGCTAGCCAATCCAGACAATTACATCGCCCAACCCACCTTGAGCCTGTCGACCTGCCCCACAATGGTCGACAGCGGCATCGCCCCACGACATATTGACCTCAGGCCTTTTGTGCTGAGCGGCAAAAAGGTGCAGATGGTGCCCGGCGGTCTGACCCGTGTGGCCCTCAAGGAAGGATCCCTGGTTGTCAATTCATCCCAAGGTGGTGGCACCAAGGACACCTGGATTGAGGAAGTGTGAGCGAGTGCCATCATGTTGAGTCGAACCGCAGACCACCTTTACTGGATGAACCGCTACACAGAGCGTGCCGAAAACACCGTCCGCATGCTCAACGTCCACTACGAAACGTCCCTCTTTCCCCTACCTGAAAATGTGGCCAAGCTGGGATGGCAGGGATTGCTCTCCATCAACGAACTGCTTCCCGCCTATACCCGGCTATACGGCGAGGTGACGCCGCAGGGCGTCATGGATTTCATTGTCAAGAACGAGGCCAACCCCTCTTCCATCCTGTCCTGCCTGCGGGCTGCGCGCGAGAACGCTCGCGCGGTGCGCGGGGCCCTGACCACGGAAGTCTGGGAAACTCAGAACCAGACCTGGCTGGAGGTCAACCGCCGGCTTGGAGATGGCGAGTTGGAACACGATCCCGGACAATTTTTTGAATGGGTGAAATTCAGATCGCATCACTCGCGGGGCGTGACTTTTGGCACCATGCTGGTCGATGAGGCCCTGTACTTCATGCGTCTGGGCACTTTTCTTGAGCGGGCAGACAACACCGCACGCTTGATGGATGTCAAGTTCCAGGCTGGCCAGCGAGATTTCATGAAAAGCGCAAAGAACAAGGACCAGGCCTACGATTTCTATCACTGGAGCTCTATCCTGCGCAGCGTGAGCGGCCTTGAAATCTACCGAAAGGTCTACCGCGATGTGATCAAGCCCGAACGCGTGGCCGAGCTCCTGATTTTGCGACCCGACATGCCGCGCTCACTGCATTTCAGCATGAACGAGGTGGTTGACAACCTGGGTCGCCTGGTCGGTGACGATAACCAGGACACCCTTCGCCTGGCCGGAAAATTACGTGCTGAGTTGCAGTATGGCCGAATTGACGAATTGCTGGCCACCGGCTTGCATGTATTCCTGACCCAGTTTCTCAATCGTGTCAATGACATTGGGTCGTGCATCAGCCGCGATTTTCTCCTTCCAGAAACTGCTTGATCTTGCTGGATGTTGTCCAGCCCAAACGCTTCGATCCCTATCCAACCAAGCTGAAATATTTTTTCTATGACTTATTGTGTTGCCGTTCGTAACGAGTCGGGCCTGGTGTTCCTTTCCGACTCCCGCACCAATGCCGGCGTAGACCAGATCAACACCTTCAGCAAGATGCATGTCTACGAGGTGCCCGGCGAACGCGTGATGGTTCTGCTGACCGCTGGCAGTCTGTCTATCAGCCAATCGGTCGCCAGCGGCCTGCGAGTCCAGATGAATCAGTCTGGCGAGAAAAGTCTGGCCAGCGCTCCTAATATGTTTTCCGCTGCAAAGCTGGTGGGCGACTCGGTGCGCAAGGTCTACGCTCGCGATGCCGCTTCGCTCAAAGAATTCAACATCGAATTCAACGTCAACCTGATCTTTGGTGGTCAGATCCGTGGTGAAGAACCGCGCCTGTTCAATATCTATTCGGCCGGCAATTTTATTGAAGCAAGTGCTGAGACGCCCTATTTTCAAATCGGCGAATCCAAGTACGGCAAACCGATTCTGGACCGGGTGATAGGCAGCAAGCTCAGCCTGGACGAAGTAGCCAAATGCTGCCTGATTTCGATGGACTCGACCATAAAGTCCAATCTCTCAGTGGGATTGCCGCTGGACCTGTTGTGCTACGACAGGGACAGCTTGCACATTGAGCGCCGCGCCCAGATTGACCACAGAGATCACTACTTCGCCGCCTTGCGTGAACGTTGGGGAGAACAACTGCGCAAAGTGTTCAACGAGCTGCCTGATCCTGGGTATTGGCAAAGCACCGCCAGCCGCTCAAAGTCCTAGGAATGGTCTGCACAACCCCCGCCAAAGCGCGAGTTGAGGATTAAAAGTTCACTCGATGAAACAGCAAGCGCGTTTTCACCGAAGTTCTGAGCATATTTACTCGGGTTTGGAGCCCTTTGAGGCTCTTTGTGGGCGTTTGACCGCCCTGCAGGTGCACTCATCCCCGCACCCCCAAGAGTTGCCTGCGTGTCATCCAAAGATTGCTCAAGGCAAACAGAGTAACCAGTTGCGCCGTGTTCTTGGCAAGGCCACGGTAGCGCACCTTGATGAATTCAAACTGGCACTTGATGACCCGAAACGGATGCTCCACCTTGGAGCGCACGCTGGCCTTCATCGCTTCAGCCTTATCCAGCATGTTGCCACACGGGGTCTTCTTATCCAGTGCCCTGCGCTTGCCCGGTCGCATGGCCACCTGCCAGGGCACACCAGTGGCCTCAGGCCGCTTGCTTGCTCCTTGGTAGCCCGCATCCGCAAAGACGACTTGTTCATCCCCATGCAACAGCCCATGACCTTGGGTGACGTCATGGACGTTGGCTGCTGTGCCAATGACGGTGTGGACCAGGCCAGAATCTGCATCCACACCAATGTGGGCCTTCATTCCAAAGTGCCACTGGTTGCCCTTCTTGGTCTGGTGCATCTCGGGGTCGCGCTCACCCGTGCTGTTCTTGGTGGAGCTGGGAGCCGCAATCAGGGTGGCGTCCACCACAGTGCCCGCCTTGAGCATCAAGCCTTTGGTGGCCAGGGTGGCGTTGATGGTAGCCATGATCTGCAGGCTCAGGTTATTGGTCTCAAGAAGGTGGCGGAACCTCAGGATGGTGGATTCGTCGGGCAGGCGACCCATGCCGGGGTCCAGGTGGGCAAACTCGCAATACAGCGGAACGTCATGCAAGGCCTCTTCCATGGCAGGATCGGACAGGCCAAACCACTGCTGCATGAAGTGGATGCGCAGCATGCTCGACACTGCAAAGGGCGGGCGGCCGGTCTTGCCAGACGGTGCGTGGGGCTCAATCAGCGCAACCAGCTCCGTCCACGGTACCACCAGATTCATCTCATCAAGGAATTCGCGCTTGCATGTTCTCTTGGTGACCAATTCAAATCCAGTAGTTGCAAGGCTGATTTGTTTCATCGGTATCCAACGTTTCTCAGGGCTCAGCGGTTGGCTGAGTTTTGCAGAGATTCCCTAAATGTCAATTAGGAGCAAGGCTTGATAATTCGCTTTAAAATGTTGTCGAATTAATTGAGTTTTTAATGTGCTTTAGTCGGCATTGATGCCTGTCGGGGGCGCCAGATTCTGCACTTCAGCGTCATGCCTTCCAAATTGGATTGCGCTTCTCGATAAACGCTTGCACACCCTCTAACGCCGTGTAATCCATCATGTTGCACGCCATGGTGTGTTCAGCATTCGCATAAGCATCATCCATGGGTTGTTCGAGCTGCTCATAAAACAGCCTCTTGCCTATCGCAATCGCCGTGCGTGGTTTCATCAGTATGCTGTCGACATAGCGTTGCACTGCAGTGTCCAAGGCCTCTGGCGCTACCACCGCATTGACCAAACCCTTCACCAATGCTTGCTCGGCGGTGATGAAGTCGCCCGTCACAAGCATCTCAAACGCTGCTTTGCGGCTCATGTTGCGCGACAAGGCTACACTTGGCGTTGAACAAAACAAACCCAAGTTAACGCCACTCACGGCAAACTTCGACGTGTGGGAGGCCACGGCCAAATCACACATTGCCACCAGCTGACAACCCGCTGCCGTGGCAATGCCGTTGACCGCGGCAATCACGGGCACCGGCAAGCGCTGCAAGCTCATCATCATGCGGCTGCATTGATGAAACAGCGCTTGGTAATACGCCAGCGAGGGGCTGGCCCGCATCTCACGCAAATCATGGCCCGCACAAAACGCTTTGCCTTGGGCTGACAACACCACAACACGTGCGCATGGGTCTTTCGTCACGACATCAAGGCTTTGTTGCAACGCTGTCATCACTTCGCTCGACAAGGCATTGAAAACATCCGGGCGGTTCAAACGAATCTGATGCACGCCATGCGGATCTGTGGTGTGTTGAATGAGCGCTGGGGTGGCATCCGTCATGGCTTACTCCTTGCGTGCCACCGGTTGATTGGCTCGTTCGCGCAGCTGAAATTTTTGAATCTTGCCGGTTGATGTTTTCGGAATCGTTTCAAATCGAATTTCCTTCGGCGTCTTATAGCTTGCGAGAAGCGACTTGCAATGCGCGATCAAGTCGTGCGGTGTCAGTTTGCTATCTGGCTTGAGTTCCACATACGCCAACGGGGTTTCACCCCATTTGGCGTCTTGCTTTGCCACCACCGCACAAGCCACCACTGCAGGGTGACGGTACAACGCGTCTTCCACCTCGAGAGAGCTGATGTTCTCGCCCCCAGAGATGATGATATCTTTGCTGCGATCTTTGATCTTCACGTAACGGTCGGGCTCCAACACCGCCAAGTCTCCGGTGTGAAACCAGCCCCCCGTGAAAGCTTCAGCCGTGGCCGTGGGGTTCTTCAAATAACCCTTCATCACTACGTTGCCGCGGAACATGATTTCACCCATGGTCTCGCCATCCGCAGGCAAATCGTTCATGGTCTTGCTGTTTTTCAGCTTCATGCCTTCTTGCATGGGGTAGCGCACGCCTTGGCGACCATTCAAACGCGTTTGCTCCGACAGGCTTTCGCCTTGCCAAGAACTGCGCTTGACCGCCACCGATGCAGGGCCATACACTTCGGTCAATCCATAAACGTGGGTGATGTCAAAGCCTAGTTTTGCCATGCCTTCAATCATCGATGCAGGTGGTGCAGCACCTGCCACCATACCCTTCACGGCATGGCTGATCCCTTTGCGCATGTCGTCAGGCGAGGCAATCAACAAGTTGTGCACGATTGGTGCGGCACAGTAATGGTCGGCCTTGTGCTCGGCAATGGCTTGCAAGATGTTGGATGCATCCACACGACGCAAACAAATATGAACACCCCCCATCAACGCCAACGTCCAGGGGAAGCACCAGCCGTTGCAATGAAACATTGGCAGCGTCCACAAGTAGCGGGGGAAGTTGGCCATGTTCCACGTCACCGCATTGCAAACCGAATTCAAGTACGCTCCGCGGTGGTGAGTCACCACCCCTTTGGGATCCCCCGTGGTGCCGGAGGTGTAGCTCACAGCAATCGCATCCCATTCGTCTGAGGGACCTTCTAAAACAGGCAACGGCTCATGTTGCGCTAGCCAGGCTTCGTACTCGTGCTGTCCCAGGCGTTCGCCAATGCCAGTGTATTCGGTGTCAGATACATCCACCACTAGCACCTCACGCTTGAACTCGTCGCGCAGCATCTGCAAGGCCTGTTTCATCGTGGACGAGAACTCGGTGTCGGTGATCAACACACTGGCTTCGCAATGGTTCATTTGCCACGCGAGCAGGTACGCGTCCAAACGAGTATTCAAGGCGTTCAGCACCGCGTTCAATGCGGGCACGGCGTAATGGGCTTCCACCATTTCGGGTGTGTTCGACAACATCACACTCACTGTCGAGCCGCGCTTGACACCGGCAGCGCGCAAGGACGCCGCCAACCGTGCCGAACGCTCGCGCACCTGTGCCCAGGAGTAACGGCGTTGGCCATGAATCACCGCTGGCAAATCAGCAAACACTTCGGCACTGCGCTCCACAAAACTCACGGGCGAGAGCGCCACAAAGTTGGCCGCGTTCTTTTCTAAATGTTGGTCGAAAATTTGGCTCATCTAATGCTCCTCTGTCTATCAAGCTTGTCATCTCTCTCGCAATTCAGCTTGGCTTGGCGCAGTAAGCTAATGGTTTGCCCTTCAGTAATGCGCCTTAGCACGCCCAATCTCCTGTCTATGGGATCGGACTCCAATGTCAAATGCCACTCAAATCTAGCGGGAATCCGGGCGCACTCGACCCAACGCCCTGGATAAAGTTGATGGGCTGGAATAGCCTGTACGCACAGCAATCTGCTTCAAACCGATACCAGTCTGAATAAGTTGACGAGCAATCGCAAGCCTCACATTTTCTAGATATTTTCCAGGTGACACCAGCATTACTTTTTTGAAGTAATTCGAAAACGATGTTCGCGACATGCCTGCCATGTCAGCCAATGCTTCCAGGGTCCATAGGTGAGCGGGTTTGGCGTGCATAGCAACCAGACTTTTCGCTATTCGCAGATCTGACAATGCATAAAACAAGCCTGACGATTGTTGTGGTCGAGAAGCTAGGTTTCGCATCAAACTAATCAACAAAATATCGCCTGCCCGACTCAAAAAAAGCTGCTGACCACAACGACTTGCTTGTATTTCATCGGTAATCAATGTCATGGCTCGTATAAGCGAGGGATCAGCGCCTTGCATAACTATTGAAATTGGCTGGGATAACTCTGCCAAAAGGATGGGTCCCATGGGGCCATCAAAAACAACATTAAAGCTCATAAAGCATTCCTGGTCGGCTTTTAGGAGCTTTTCAAGCGAATATGCCGCAGGGCAAACTAACAATGTCAAGGCCTCTGGTTGAATACCAGAGATGCAATCCAAGTCAGGTGCCAGCGACACAGTTTTGATGACGTTGAGCGAAAGCCCTGCTGGCTTAGTTGTTAACGTAACTTTCGGACTAAGGCCCTCCAGTAAAGCTGCTAGTCGATCAAGGCGAGAGGCATTCATTTTGTACGAACAGCAAATTTATATGAACGTATTGTTGCGCTAAGTGTGGAAAAGTGCAACAGATCTTAGGTGGTCACTACACAGGTGAGATCACGTGTTTTCAAAAATCACATCCATCACGCTTCAATTTTTTCCGAATGATGATTGAATTCGATCTCCTGATCAACGCCATTATTGCCGGGCTGATGCTCGGCGGCTTCTATGCCGCCGTCACCGCCGGCATTTCGATCTCTTTCGGCAAGCTTGATATCGTGAATATTGCGCACCCCGGCTTCATCATCCTTGGCTCCTACATCGCCTATATCTTCAATTCTTATTATGGCGTCGATCCGATCCTCATCGCGATCCTCGCGCTACCGGCGTTTTATGCGCTTGGCATGGTGATTTACCAGATCTACTACGAGTCGTTCGAGAAGCATGGCCAGGATTCGATGCGCGGCCTTGCCTTCTTTTTCGGCCTGCTATTTGTCACTGAAGTGGCACTGAACCTAGTCTTCGGGGTCGATTATCGCAACGTGAACGTACCCTATATCAGTAGCAGCGTCAGCCTCGGCACGATGGAATTCCCGCTGCGAATGCTGGTGCCGTGCCTGGTGTCGCTGGCCATGTTTGCCGGCTTGCAGCTTTTCATGTCCAGGACCTTTATAGGACGCGCAGTGATGGCGGTTTCGCAGGATCCGCCGGCGCTGCAATTGATGGCGGTCGACCCGATCCACATCAAGCGCATTGCCTTTTCAATTTCGATGGCAACCGCATCGATGGCCGGGGCATTACTGATCATCATTCAACCCGTCATTCCGTCGACCGGGCGCGAATATATTGGCCGGGTCTTCGCCATTTGCGTGCTCGGCGGCCTCGGCAGCTTACCGGGTACCTTGATCGCGGCACTGCTGATTGGCGTGATCGAAAGCATTACCTCAACCTTCTACGGCCCGTCTTGGGCGCCGGCCGTGTCGTTCGGCTTGTTGTTGCTTACCCTAGCCGTGCGCCCATCCGGAATTTTGGGACGCTAGATGCGCACACCTGCTTTCATTCTCATTCTGTCACTCGTCAGCGCGGTGCTGTATTTCGCATTCCGCTATGTTGGCAACGACTATCTGTTCTTCGCCGGCTACACGGTGCTGCAATACATCGTAATGGCCACCGCCTGGAACATTCTTGGCGGCTATTGCGGCTATGTGAATTTCGGCTCGGCCGGCTTTTTCGCGATCGGTGTTTACTCGTCGGTCTGCCTGCACACTATCGGTGAAAAGGTTGATGACCTGTTCCCAGACTTCCTGCAGGCGCCGATGCACCTGCTCTTTCCGCTGCCATTGCCAATCCTTGTAGTCGTCGCCGGCGCGGTCGCCGGCTTGGTTGGCCTCGGCATGGGTTATCTGACGCTGCGGCTTCGCGGTGTGTTCTTCGCCATTGCTACCTTGGCCCTGACGGTGGTGTTGGAAACTTTCATCGTCAACTGGTCCTTTGTCGGCGGCGCACGCGGCGCGTATGTCACACCGCCTAATGAAGTGCCGTTTTTCGGTACCCATATTCAGTTCCTGTTCGTGATGATGCTTGTCCTGGTGGTGGTGGCACTGACCACTGCGCGCCTGATCGAAAGATCGCGCCTCGGTGTCGGCTTAGCCACTATCAGAGACGACGAGTTGTCAGCGGAGGCCTCTGGCGTGCCGACGCTTCGGATGAAGCTGATTGCTACGGTAATTTCCGGCGCGCTGTTCGGAATGGCAGGTGCGCCCTTCCCCTATTACATCGGCTATGTCGAACCCGGCTCTGCCTTCAACCTATCCTATGCGGTGAACTCGATCGCCATGTCGATGATCGGCGGCACCACCTTCTGGGCCGGCCCAATGATCGGCGCGCTGCTGCTTTCGACGCTGCAGCAGGTCGTCACCGTCACCATTTCCTCGGCGGTCAACTTGCTGATCACCGGCTTGCTGCTTATTGGCTTCGTCATTCTGGCGCCGAGGGGCATTGTCGGCTTGTGGCAAAGCTGGGTGAGCAAGGCTAAGGGGTCGAATTCATGACCCAGCCGATCCTTCAGATCGACCAATTGAGAAAGCGTTTTGGTGGTTTTGTCGCACTCGACGGCGTCGAACTGTCGGTGCCGCAGGGCCAGCGTCTCGGCCTGATCGGCCCCAACGGCTCCGGCAAAAGCACGCTGGTTAATTGCATTTGCGGTACGCTGCAAAACGAATCCGGCAGCGTCACCTTCGACGGCAAAATGATCGATGGCATGCTTACGCATCAGCGCACCCGACTAGGCATCGCCCGTAGCTTCCAACTTCCGCGCCCGTTCAGGAGCATGACGGTCGCCCAGAATATACGCGTCCCCCTGCTCTACACGGTGAATGCGCGGCCGGGGTCGCATCTTACGGATGC
>Ga0129333_10003903_pt1 | contig 13987 bp, 12 predicted proteins | sample CPB6_08_DNA_FD_94474 | JGI IMG/M metagenome (GOLD analysis project Ga0129333, IMG submission 94474) | Freshwater to marine salinity gradient microbial communities from Chesapeake Bay, USA - CPBay_Sum_0.6_0.8_DNA | ecosystem: Environmental > Aquatic > Marine > Coastal | place: USA: Chesapeake... | reverse complement strand
GCCTCGGCCGTGGCGAGTCGATCGATGCCATCATGGCGTCGATGACGATGGTCGCCGAGGGAGTCAAGAGTTCGCCGTCGGTGCTCGATCTCGCCCGTCGACACGAGGTCGAGATGCCCATCACCGAACAAGTCGTGGCCGTGTGCCATCAGGGCCGTGCCGCCGTCGATGCGATGTCTCTTCTCATGCAGCGACGACGTCGGAGCGAACTTGGGTAAGTGGTTCGGCCGCCGGCCTCGCCGAGTCGTGACCTCGGCTCCGATCGCGAGTTCCCGATCACTCACCGGAGTACTCGGTTCGCCGTGGCGAGCCGTGGTGACACCGTGGGGTGATCTCGAATTCGCCGACGGCTCGGCTCCGTTGCAGTGGTTCGTGGCCGCGGACGACCGTTGGCATCACCCAGAGGGCGAAGTCGCCGTCCGACAGCGCGCGATCGAAGGTGCGCCCGTGTTCGAGACACGTGTGCGCGTGCCGCGTGGCGACGTGGTGCAAACGATCTGGAGCACGACGGTGGCCGGAGTCGGCGTGACGGTGATCGACGTAGGCAACGACTCGGCGCTTCCGATCGCGGTCGCCTTCTCCCGCACCGATCTCGTGACGGCGCGGCCCTCGTCGACATCGTCGGGTGCGATGGGCGAATGGCCGGCCCCCGGACTCGATCTGCCGGATCGTCCGCTCGTGGTTCCGATCGGACATCGTGCCGCGGCTCGGGTGATCCTGCGTCACGACGGCCGGACCGACGGACTTCTCGGCGAGGTTCCCGACGTCGCATCGGTGATCCGTGGTTGGTCGGCGCTGGCCGAGCGGGCCGGTCGCATCGTGATTCCTGATGTGCTCGATGCCACGCCGTTGACGGAGTGCGTCGTCTCGGCACGGTGCCAAGCGGTGTTGCACGGTGACGACGCCGAACACGCGGCCGATCGATTGCTCGACCTCGACGAGCGAATGCGCGTGAACGTGGAGAAACCCGATCCGGTGCTCGTGGTCGAACTGTCGGAGCGTCTGCTCGACGATCTTCGCCACTCGCGTGTCGATTCGAACGCTGCCCGCCTCGCGTTGTGGGCCGCGACGCGACTCCTGCCGGACGACCAGCGGGCGATCGACGATCTCGTGGCGGCCGTGGCACGGGTGCGCGGCACACGGGCCGACGATCTGTCGACCGCGTGGGGAACCGTCGAACCGGTGACATCTCTCGCCGTGTCGCGTCACCGACTCCCGGCCACCGTGCACGATCGACTGGCGCGGTTCACGGCACGCGGCACGGTCACACTGTTACCGGATGGATTACCGGCCGACTGGCTCGGAGTGTCGTGTGAGGCTCATGGCATCGCGGTCGGCACACATCACATGGTGTCGTTCGCCGTGCGATGGCACGGTGAACGACCGGCGATTCTGTGGGAGGTCGACGGACCGCCGGGGCTGGTGCTGCGAAGCGGTGTCGACGAACAGTGGTCGACCACCGAGAGTCGTGGTGAGGCGCTGTGGAACGCTCCACGCCGGGTACCGACCACGTTGAGACTCGGCACCGAATCGTCCTTCAATTGAACTAGGGTTCCAGCATTCTAGAAACGAGGGCTCCCATGAAGAAGGTGCTGGTTGTGTTCTCCGCCTTCGCTGCCGGTTTGGCGCTCTGGGCGCCCGCGCGAGCGATCACACCGACGACAGCCACGATTGATTGCTCTGCTCAGGGCGCACAAGGACCATTCAATTTCAGCGGCCAAGTCGGTGAGAGCTTCACGTTGGTTAACACGGGTGCGTCAGGGTGCACGCTGAGCCAGATGGCCGGTGTAGTCACCCCATCCGGTGCCGGCTACAACGCGTTTGGTGCTTTCGGGCCGGAAGTCCGTGCGGGTCTTACGACCACCTTCACGATCGTTGCGGCGGGCACGTTCACCGTGACGACGGTGCTGGGAACTGGAACTGCTCACGCGGTAGCGATCACTCTGGGTGGCGGTGCCAGCGGGCCGGCGACGGTCGTGAAGGCTTCGTTCGATCCGAATGGCGGCGAGTGCATCTTCAACGGAAAGAAGTCTGCGTCGAAGTACGACTCGTTCACGGTTGGCTTCTCGTATGCACCAGGGGCAGCGGAATGCACGCGGCCGGGTTACGCCTTTGCCGACTGGATGGTGAAGTCGTCGCCGTCGACGAGCGCCGGTCTATCGCTGCTGTCCGTTGACGGAGTACCGGTCAAGCGCTACTTCGTCGCTCAGTCAGGTGACTTCGTCGCGCGGTGGGAGAAGCTCCCCACACCACCCACGCCCCGGCTCGACGTCGAAGTGAGCGGACAGGGCGTTGTTTATACGGTGGACGCGGGAATCCAATGCGGGGAGTTCTTCTTCTTCGTTCCGCAAAAACTCACCAAATGCGGACTCGACGGCGCGGCAATTCGCACTCTGTACGCGTTTCCGGTGTGGGGCCAGAGTTTCCTCGGCTGGGGTGGCGCCTGCGCGAACACTCCCATCACCGCGGCTTGTACGGTCTCGGTGACAGGTTCGACTACAGCGGTCGCACGGTTCGGTCTCGTCAACCTGACGGTCGACAAACAAGGATCCGGTACCGTTTCCGAGTTCACCTTCTCGACCCCGCGGATCGACTGCGGGGCGACTTGCTCGGCCGGTCTGCTAAAGGATTCGTCAATTCTGTTGGTCGCGGCACCAGCGCCGGGGCAGTACTTCGTGGAATGGGCGGGGGCGTGTGCGGGCACCCCGTCGACGAGTGCGTGTTCGCTCACCGTCGCGAACGACACCAAGGCGACCGCCGTGTTCGCGGCCGGTAATCGTCTCGTCGTCGACATCGCTCCCCGTGAGGGCAACGACGGTGTGGTGTGGTCGGTGCCGTACGGACTGATCTGCGGCGGGGTTTTCGAGCTGTGTGACGTCACGTTCCCCTCAACCGTCAGCGAGTTCACGCTGTTCGCCGTGAACGGCCGTGATCATCGCTTCAGCGGCTGGGGAGGTGCGTGCAACGGCACCGCGACGACGTCAGCGTGCTCGGTCTCGTTTGCCACCGGATCGAAAGAACGTCGAGTCACGGTGTCGTATGAGGAGCTGGCCTGGGTGCCGGTCGCGACGTTCGACGAACCGATCTACGGGATGAGTCGAGACGGCCGGACGGTTCTGACCGGGACGGCGAGCAGGACTCAGGTTCGGCGTGAGAATTCGCGGACCGGTGAATGGAAGACCATTCTGGAAATCTCACTTCCAGCGGCCAGGTCCCGACTCAGTGGAGACGGGAACACGGTCGTGACGTGTGGGGACGACTCCGGATTTTCACTCCCTGTGGTCGTCCGCCGATGGAACGAGACGTCGAGTACGTGGCAGCAGGTGGGGGCTCCAATCAACGGGACCGATTCGTGCCCCGACGTCGTGAGTGACAACGGCTCGATGTTCGCGACAGTGAACACGATTTACGATTGGCGAGCCGGGTCGGGCTCATGGGTCGAGCGGTCGAACCCGAAGGGCCAGTTTCTCGAGGCGGTCAATCGACTGGGAACTTTTGCCGTCTTTGGGACTCTTTCTGCTGGCTGGGTGTTCTCGTACGCCATGTACCGGTGGGACCCGGACGCCTCGATGTGGACGAGGCCCGAGCTGATCGAGGGCTCGTTTTCTTCCATCGACCGTATCAGCGACGACGGACGCTTCTTGTTCGACTTCTTCACAGAAGGCGACCAGGTCTACGACACCTCGTTGAAGAGTTGGACGTTCCCCAGTCCTTACAGAATTCTCAGCGGAGGGTCGGTGCGAGGCGACGCCATCTCTATTCTCGAGGTAACTCAGGATGATCGCTACCCTTGGAGCTTGTCCAACCTCACCCTTGAAGTATCCGTGCGTCGCTGGGACCCGACCACGTCACGCTGGGTTCAGTATGGTCGTGCGATCGGAGTCGGTTTGCTCGAAGCGATCTCCATCGCTTACGGCTTGCCGTACGTTTCGCTCCCAGACGAATCGCCGGGCAGAGTCACGATTGGCGGGACGATCTACGAGTGGAGTTTTCCGAGGCGCTGAGCGATCAGGGTCTCGATCCCTGGATCGGTCGTGGTCCCATCGGCGTTGATGCGTTCGGCACCCTTGGCGATCTGTACCACCGGCTCCGAGATCACGGTGTTACCCAGTAGGGCGAGGATCCCCGACAACTGCTCGATCATGTGAGCGCCGCCGGTGCTCCCGGAACTGCTCACGATGCTGATCTTCTTGCCGCGCAGTGCGTGTTGTCCGAGCGGCCGTGTCACCCAGTCGATGGCGTTCTTCATCACGGCGGATGGTCCGAAGTTGTACTCGGGTGCGGCCACGAACAGCGCGTCGCAGTCCGTCACGGCCTGACGCCATTCCTGCACGATGGCCGGCGGGTCCGACTCCAGATCCTCGTCGTAGAAGGGGAGGTCACCCAGTCGATCCCAGCGAGTCACGGCCGCGCCGTTTGGGGCGAGACGCTCGGCCATACGCACCAGGCCGGTGTTCGATGATTGGCGGCGCAGGCTGCCCGAGACGGCGAGGATCACATGTGACGACATGGGTCGAGTATCGCGTTCGGGTCGCGAATTCCGACAATCGGACCCTGGCGCCGGTGAAACGCTCCGAGGGGGCAAGATAGGAGCGTGCAAGCCCCGGTGCGCGTCGCCTACACCCTCGAGCAGTGTTGGCACCGAGTACCCGGCGGCACGGCGTCGTCGGCTCTGCGAACCGCGGTCGCCCTCAGCGACGTTCCCGGAGTCGAGATCCTCGGCGTGGCCGGCCGACATCGTCGCCCGCCGCATCCGGCCTTCACACCCACCGTCCCCGTCCACCAACTTCCGTATCGCGGGGCTCTGTTGTACGAGTTCTGGTTACGCCTTGGTTGGCCACCCATCGAACGGGCCACCGGACCGGTCGATCTCGTGCATTGCACCGGTCTCATCCCACCACCGAGCAAGGCACCGATGATCGCCACGCTGCATGACGTCGCGTGGCGTCACCGCCCCGATCAGTTCACGCGCCACGGAGTCCGGGTCTTCGAGCGCAGCCTCGCCGAAATTCGTCGTCGCGCCGACCTCGTGCTCTGTCCGTCGACGGCGACCATGCTCGACGCCGAACGGGCCGGCATCGACGTGTCTCGTTTGCGCCTCGTGCCGTGGGGGGTCGAACGACATCCGGTGACCGAAAAGGACCGTGTGAACGTTCGCGCCAAGTTCTCGTTACCGAGTGAGTTCCTGCTCTTCGTCGGAACGGTCGAACCGCGCAAGAACTTGAAGCGGCTCGTGGAAGCCATCGCCGGCATGAACAAACCTCTGCCACTCGTCGTCGCCGGTGCGCAAGGTTGGGGCGACAGCGGAATCGAGGGCGCCGAAGGAGTGCAGTTCATCGGATTCGTTCCCGACGAGGACTTGCCCGCTCTGTATTCGGCGGCTTCGGTGTTCTGCTACCCGAGCGAACGAGAAGGGTTCGGCATGCCCGTTCTCGAGGCCATGTCGCAGGGTGCACCAGTGGTCACGAGTCTGGGCACCTCCACGGAGGAAGTGGCCGGCGGTGCGGCCGTTCTCGTCGATCCGTTCAGCGTCGACGACATCCGGCGTGGTATCGAAGACGCTCTCTCGCGCCGCAACGAACTCGTGATCTGGGGACTGCGTCAAGCGGCGCGGCGGGAGTGGAGCGAGACGGCTCGACTCACCGTTGCCGCGTACCGCGAGGTCATCTGATGCCAGGAGGAGACATCGGAGTCAACCTCTTGTGGTGTCGACCGGGAGCCGTCGGGGGCAGCGAGGAATACCTCACCCGACAACTGGTCGGACTCGCAGCGCAGGGAGTCTCGACCCGTGTCTTCGCGCCGAAAGGTTTCTCCGCCGCCCACCCCGAGTTGACCGAGTCTCACGACGTCGTCGAATCACGTCACGATTCGTCGTCGCGAGGTCGACGCATGGTCACCGAGTCGACGTGGTTGTACCGGCACACGCGCGACGCCGCCTTGGTGCACCACGGGGGAGGAACCTTGCCGGTTCGTCGTCGGCAACCGACGGTTCTCACGATTCACGATCTTCAGTACCGTCGATTTCCCGAGTACTTCTCGCGCCTGCGCCTCACGTATCTCGACCTGACCATGCCGCGCTCGGCCCGTGGCGCCACTCTCGTCACCGTTCCCACCCACTACGTGAAGAAGACGGTGATCGACGCCTACGGAATCGATCCGTCACGCGTCGTCGTGGTCCCACATGGAGTCGACGACGCTCTCAATCGTGACTGCACGCCCGAGGACGAACTCCGTAGCCGTTTCGGACTCGGTGACGGCCCCCTCGTCGTCTACCCGGCGGTCACGCATCCGCACAAGGGGCACCGCTTCCTGATCGACGTCGCGGACCGCCATTGGTCGCATCTCGGTATTCGTCTCGTTCTGATGGGTGGGGCCGGGGCCGCCGACGCAGCGGTGCGCACGCAACTCGCCGATCCACGAGTGGCGCGCGCGGTGACCCACGTCGGGCGCGTGTCCGACCGCGATCGAAACGGGCTCGTCCGTCTGGCCCAGGCTCTGGCGTTCCCGAGCGAGTACGAGGGATTCGGAGCACCCGTGATCGAGGCCATGCAGCTCGGAACTCCGGTCGTGACGAGCGATCAGGCGTGTTTGCCCGAGGTGGTCGGTGACGCCGGTCTGGTGCTCGCGTTGCAAGAGGATCTCTGGGCCGGGTTGCCCGACCTCGTGCGAGCTCGTCGCACCGAACTCGTGCAACGCGGGGTCGAACACGTCCGGCGATACTCCATCGAAGCATCGGGAGCGGCGCTCGCCGCGGCCTATCGGATGGTTCTCCCGTGACGACCCGGTCGCTTCGGATCGCGGTGCTGTGTCCGCACTTCGCGCCCGACACCGCGCCCACTGGCGTGGTCATGACACGCATCGTGCACGAGTTGGCGGCCCTCGGTCACGAAATTCACGTGGTCACGTCGTTGCCGTGGTACGCCGAGCATCGCGTCGAACCGGACTGGACCCATGTCGGCTGGCGCGATCGAACGTCCGTCGAGGAGTGGGGGAGTGTCACTCGCCTCGACCCGTTCGCCGGCAACGACAAGCGGAATCTCGTGCGACGCGCGCTCGGCTTCATCGGCTTCTCGGTCACCGCAGCCGTGGCCGGGACGCGGGTCGCACGCAAACGTCGACTCGACGCCGTACTCGTGATGTCACCCCCTCTCACTCTCGGTGTGAGCGGCTGGGTCGTCGCGCGGGTCCGTCGGGCGCCCCTCTTCGTCAACATTCAAGACGTGTTCCCCGACGCGGCCGTGGAGTCGGGAGCCATCACCAATCGGACCGTGATCGCTCTCGCTCGCCGACTCGAGCGTTGGGTCTACGCGCGCGCCGAAGCGGTCACCGTGCTCTCCGATGACCTGGCCGACAACTTGCGTGCCAAGGTTCCGGTGCGTCGGGCATCACGGATTCGAACCATTCCCAATTTCGTCGACGTCGACGCGATTTCACCGATCGACCGTCTGACGCCGTATCGGCGTGAACTCGGAATCGACGAACGTCCGGTCGTGATGTACGCGGGCAACGTCGGCTTCTCGCAGTCACTCGATCTGATGCTCGAAGCAGCACGGGCTCTTCCCGACGTGTGGTTCGTGGTGAACGGCGACGGCGCGGCACGACGCGATCTCGAGGGGCGAGCGCGGTCGTTGCCCAACGTGGTGTTCGGTGACTACCAGCCGGCCGAGCGACTTCCCGAGGTGTTGGCCACCGGCGACGTGCACGCAGTGCTCCTGAAGCGGGGATTGGGTCGGGTCAGTGTTCCGTCCAAGACCTACTCGATCATGGCGGCCGGTCGACCGATCGTGGCGGCGATCGATCCGGGGACCGAGGTGACACGCTTGGTGGGCGCCGGTGGTGCCGGGACGTGCGTGCCTCCCGACGACGGCCCGGCTTTCGTGGCTGCGGTACGCGATCTCGTGAGCGACGTGGCACGTCGTGAGGCGATGGGGCGATCGGCCCGTGTCCAGGTGGAGTCCGAGGCCTCGCCCCGGGTCATCGCCGAGGCGTACGCCGAGCTGATGTCACGGCCGAGGCGTACGCCGAGCTGATGTCGGCATCCGAACCCCTCGGTGTCCGTTCGACCAGGTAGCCTCGCTTCCTCGTGGGTCAGGGATCGAATTCGAAGAGCACATCCGCCAGCCGGGTCGCGAAACTCGCCGCCAAGGGCAAGGGTCGCAAGGTCTGGTTCAAGGGCGGTGCCCTCTTCCCGGCCGTGGTGGTCGGTATCGCCGTGGTCGGTGCCGCCCTCATCATCTATTCGCGTGAGTCGATTCCCGACCGCAACGTTCCGCCCACGATCGACGATCACTGGCACGTGTCGTACGGCTTCTACGCCTGCGACACCTGGTTGCCCGACCTCCAGGGCAACAAGGAAGAACTCGACACCGCCGGTCAGCTCCTCAACGAGGGTTTCCGACGTACCGGCATCCACAGTCACGACGACGGAGTGATCCACTGGCACGCCTACGGTTCGTCCTCCACGGGTCGTAATGCCAAGTTCGGTGTGTTCCTCGACGTGTACGACGTGAAGGTCGACGACACCAAGATCGAGTTCCCGGCCGACCAGGGCGGAGCGGTGTACGAAGAGGGCGAGACCAAGTGCATCGACGAGAGCGGCAAGTCGGTCGACGGTGAAGTCGTCGCCTACGTGTACGACTCCTACGACGATGCGAGCAAGTTCACCACCTACATCACGAACTTCGATCAGATTCGTATCGCCAAGGACGGCATGGCCATCGCCGTTGCCTTCGTTCCGGCCGGCACCAATCCGGGTCAGCCGCCGAGCGCGATCAACCTGCCCGAACTCGGAGCGGTCGACAGCGGGCAGGCCCCGCCCACCTCGGTCGACCCGACCGCAACGGGCGCCACCACGACTCTTCCCACGACTGCTCCCACGGGCGACACCACACCCACCGAGACATCGGTGGCGACGGGTGCCACGACCACGATCGTTGGCGCGACCACGACTGGTCCCTGATGCGGGCGGTGGTGCTGGTCGGCGGGTTCGGAACCCGTCTGCGGCCGCTCACCTTCACCACACCGAAACCCATGTTGTCGGTCGGACATCGACCGATCATCGAAAACCTGGTGACAATGCTGTCGGCGGCCGGCGTCACCGAGGTCGTTCTCGCTCTCGGGTTCAAACCCGAACCATTCATGGCAGCGTTCCCCGACGGTCGGTGTGCCGGGGTCGCGCTCCATTACGCCGTCGAGCCCGAACCGCTCGACACCGGCGGGGCCATTCGTTTCGCGGCTGATCATGCCGGGATCGACGACACCTTCGTCGTGGTGAACGGTGACGTCCTGACCGATCTCGACGTCGAACGCCTCGTCGACTTCCATCGTCGAAAGGGGGCCGAGGCCACCTTGCATCTGACGCCGGTCGATGACCCATCGGCGTACGGGGTCGTCGATCTCGACGACGACGGCCGCGTGCGGCGATTCGTCGAGAAGCCGGCTCCGGGCACGGCACCGAGCAATCTGATCAACGCCGGCACCTACGTCTTCGAACCGTCGGTGCTCGGACGGATCCCCACGGGACGCAAAGTGTCGATCGAGCGTGAGACGTTCCCGCTCCTTGTCGACGACGGCCGATTGTTCGCGCTCTCCACCGACGACTACTGGATCGACACCGGTCGCCCCGACACGTTCCGACAGGCCAACTTCGACATGCTCGACGGGCGGCGTCGTTCGCTGCGCTGTGCGATGGTCGCGCCCGGTGCCGAGGTCGACGCGTCGGCCTCGATCGAACACTCACTGGTGTCGAAGGGGGCGAACGTCGCGGCCGGTTGCGTGGTGCGCGATTCGATCGTGCTGCCAGGCGCGGTCGTCGAGCGGGGTGGCCAGGTGATCGGCAGCGTCGTCATGGGACGAGTCGGGATCGATGCACGCGTCACCGATTGCGTGATCGGTGCCGACGGTTCGGTACCGGCCGGAGTCACGCTCGACCGAGTCGCCGTCCCCGATCCGACCAAGGTCTGACGGCGATGCCTCGCCGAACCGCTGCCACCCCACCCGCATCGGCAATGGTCGTCGGGGGTGCCGGATTCATCGGTTCGCATCTCGTCGATCGATTGCTCTCCGAGGGCTCGGTCGTCCACGTCGTCGATTCCATGGTGAGTGGGTCGCTCGCCAACTTGTCGTCGGCCCGTCAGTCGGGGCACGACGGACGCCTCTCCATTCAGCAACTCGACGCGGCAGCGCCCGAGTTCTCGGAGTATCTCGCTCGTCGTCGGCCCGGTGTCCTCTACTCGGTGTGCGGTCTCGAGTCATGGGCTCGGGGGCCGATGGAAGCCGTTCTGGCCCTCGGAACCTTCGTGAACCTTCTGGACGCCGTTCGACGCGAATCGGCCGAAACCAAAGTGGTGTTCACCCTTCCCGGGTCGATCCTCTACGGCGATGCTCCGGCGCGTGAACTTCCGCTCAAAGAAGACCACGCCCGACGTCCGATCGGTGTGGCCGGAGTGGTCGCCCAGGCGATGATCGACACCGCCGAGGCGTACCGCAACGACCACGGTGTCGAATACACCGCGCTCGCGTTGTCGACCGTGTACGGACCACGTCTGCGACCCGACGCCAACGTGCTCGGGGCGGCTCTGGCCGCCTGGGCGAACGGAAGTGAATTCGTGGTTCATGGCGACGGTCGTCAGACGCGCGATCTGCTCTACGTCGACGACTGTGTCGATGCTCTGCATCGTGCGTCCTGTCGTGCCGGCGGTCTCGTGGTCAACGTCGGCACCGGAACGCAGACCACCATTCGTGATCTGTGGGCCACGATCGGCGACGGACGTCCGACGGCCGAAGGTCCGCGACGCAATCGATCACCGTTACGCGTGGCTCTGTCGCCGTCCCGGGCTCGTCTCCATCTCGGTTGGAGTCCGTGGACCAGTCTCGAAGCCGGCGTCGAGCGCTGTCGCTCGACGGTCTGACGGGGTCAGCGGAACAGATCCTCGGAGGCGGGGCGAACGATCTCACCGATCGACGAATCACGGAACCACGACGGATCACAACCACGCACCACGGCCACGGGAACACCGTTCGATTTGCCCATCACGAGTTCGGCGGCCGAGGCGATCTCGTCGGCCACGCACACTTCGGTCACCTGCATCGTGCGACCGAGAGCGTCGGGTGTGCCACGCAGATCGACGACGGCTGCGATCCCGGCCACTCCGATCGCCACGTCGGTGAGTCCACGACGCCACGGTCGACCGAAGGTGTCCGAAACGATCACTCCGACCGACACACCGAGCTTGGCCCGAACGATGTCGCGGATGCGACGCGCCGAACGATCACTGTCGAGGGGGAGCAGGGCCGCCCAACCCCGCTCGACGTTGGAGAGGTCGATCCCGCTGTTCGCGCAGATGAATCCGTGACGGGTCTCGGTGATGATCAGATCGCCTCGACGGCGGACGACCCGCACGGCCTCTTCTTCGACGAGACCTTTGTGCGAGAGCGGATCGTCGGGATCGATGGCGACCATGCGCCCTTCGGCCTTGGAGACGATTTTCTGGGTCACGACGAGCACGTCACCGTCGTGCAGAGGGCCGTTCGGCTCGCCTCCACAGGCCTCGACGATCACGTCACCGAGTTGGGTGCCGGGAGTGATCTCACCGATCCCGGTGACTCCCCACGCCGTCATGCGCAACGGAGTGGAGGGGTTGTTCGACTCGCTCATCGGGGGTTCCTTTCGGTGATCGCCGCCACCGTGGTGACGGCGAGGGAACGCGAAATCTCGGGGGACGACATGATCGTGTCGGTCACGACGCAGCGAACACCTTCACGTTGCACGGCGTCGACGCGATCGGCGTCTCGGGTGTCGACCACCAGAGTCGAACAGATCGGCGCGTAGAGGCGCGCGACTCCGACGACCGAGGGTTCGTGTCCGAGTTCGACGAGCATGCGATCGGCCGGTCCCTTCAGGGCTGATCCGGCGACGATCGGTGACACGGCAACGACCCGGTCGCGGATCGAGGCAAGAGTGCGATCGACTCCGTCGAGAGCGCGGAGTGGACCGATCGACACGAGAGGATTCGACGGCGCGATGACGACGACGTCGCTGCGTTTCAGATCGTCGAGGAAGGTGGGTCGAGCCTGTTCGGCACCGTCGAAGCGCACACCGGTCACCGGTACCGAATGACGGCGGCGCACGAAGTACTCCTGGAACGACACGCAACGATTCGTGCCATCGGTGTCGACCACGTCGACCATCGTGGCCACCGGTTGATCCGACATCGGCACGATGCGGAACGGCAGGTTCCAGGCCCGACGGATCTCATCGGTCACCTCGGACAACGTCGCGCCTTCGGCGAGGCGGGCGGTTCGGTACAGATGAGTGGCGATGTCCTGGTCGCCGAGATTGAACCAGGTGTTGGCGGCCGACGAGTCGTCGGGTCGCACGGGAACGAAACGCCCCATTGCTTCCATCGTGCGCCACGACTCGTTCGCCAGACCCCATCCCCGTTCGGGGTCGATCGCGCCGGCCGCCGTGTAAGTGATGGTGTCGAGATCGGGAGACACCGACAGGCCGTTGATGGTCGAATCGTCACCGGTGTTGACGACCACGTGAACCGTCGTGGGATCGACGGCCGCCACGAGGCCACGCAAGAAGCGTGCCGCTCCCACACCTCCGGCGAGGACCGTGATCATTGGATCATTCTCTCGTACAGAGCCATCAGATCGTCGACCGTGCGTTCCCACGTGAAGTCACCATGACGCGAGCGCCCGGCCGAGATCAAGCGCGCACGTGTGTGTTCGTCACCGACGGCGGTCGACAATGCGTGCGCCAGGCCGTCCACGTCGCTCGGCGTGACGAGAAGGGCGGCATCGCCGGCGATCTCGGGGATCGAACCGACGTCGGACGCCACGACGGGGACGCCGCACGCCATGGCTTCGAGGAGCGGGAATCCGAAACCTTCGTCGAGCGACGGGTAGGCGAGGACGCGAGCGTTGTGAAGGATCCAGGCGGCTGTTTCGTCGTCGACACGACCGAGGACGTGAACTCGACGTCGACTGCTGGGTGACAACGCGGCGATCGCCGTCTCGACATCGGACGAATCGTCTCCGGCGCCCCCGGCGATCACGAGATGCAGATCGGGTAGACCGTCGGCGATCGATCCGAAGGCGGTGACGAGTGTCGGTACGTTCTTGCGTCGCTCCAGAGTGCCGATGGACGCGACGAACGCGACTCCATCGGGGATCGCGTCCAACGACGATGGTCGCCTCGCCGGAGCAGGGAGCGGAGGGGTGGCGCCGAGATGGATCGTCTCCACGGGGGCCCCGGGGAAATGGTGAGCGAGTCGTCGAGCGGTGGCGTGCGACGAGGCGTGGATCACGGCTCCGTCACGAACCGAACGCCGCAACGCGTTCATGGCCAGTCGCACGTCGGGATGCACCAGCTGAGGTTGATCGAGGGCCCAGCAGTCGTACACGCTCACGAGTCGTGGTCGGCGAGACGGAGGCACGACGTAGTTGGTCCCGTGAATCACGTCGACGTCGCGCCACGAGCGTTCGACACGAGGGCGTCCGAACTTCGCCCAGGCGCGCAGGGCGATGGCCGCCGGAAGCGGAATGCGACGCGTGCCGGCGTTCAACGAGGCTCGAAAACTGAGGACGTACGGAACGACCGAGACGTCACGACGTGACAACTCGTCGACGATCCCCGCCGTGGCCCGGGCGATTCCGGTCGCCGGACCGTGCAGTGGGCCGGTGTCGACGGCGATGGTCAGCACGGAGCGAGTGTACGACCGTAGACTGCGGCGACGCCCCTGGTGGGCGACACGCCGCAGGTCGATTCACGTCTCCGGACCGTGTTTCGTCTCTGATCGGTATCGAGAAGGAGTCCCATGCCCCGCGCCCTCATCACCGGAGTCACTGGTCAGGACGGCCAGCACCTGGCTCAACTCCTGCACGACAAGGGCTACGAGGTCTACGGCGTCGTCAAGGGACAGAACAATCCCAAGCTCGAGATGATGCGTGACGAGTTCCCCTTCGTCGAGATCGTCCCCGG
>Ga0129333_10003902_pt1 | contig 13988 bp, 12 predicted proteins | sample CPB6_08_DNA_FD_94474 | JGI IMG/M metagenome (GOLD analysis project Ga0129333, IMG submission 94474) | Freshwater to marine salinity gradient microbial communities from Chesapeake Bay, USA - CPBay_Sum_0.6_0.8_DNA | ecosystem: Environmental > Aquatic > Marine > Coastal | place: USA: Chesapeake... | reverse complement strand
TGACAGGGCTGCGATCAGCACTAGAATGGGCCAAAGCGACCGTCCCAGAAGCAAGCCATGTGGCGCTTCTAGCAGGTGATATGCCCTTTATTCCCTCGGATCTTTTTACCCGCCTTGGAACGGCGCGATCATCAACACCGCCATGCATCTTCGCAACTTCAAAAGGACAAATCCATTATTCAACAGGACTTTGGCCCCTCTCAGCTCATGCGTTGCTTGAAGCCGATGAAAGCGACAATAATGACCGCTCCTTACGCGGCCTCGCGCATCATATCGGCTTTGAAACAGTGGAATGGACGGATGAAAACGATCCGTTTTTTAATATCAATTCACCGGATGATCTCGCGGAAGCCGAATTGCGTGTGAAGCGGATTAAGAGCGCGTAAGCGCGCCCATCACCTCTTCAACGGGCTTTGCGTGGACAACAATAAAATCCGCAATCGCCTCTATGTCTGCGAGATCAAATGAAGGCCGATCAGTAATCCGTTCGGGACAATCACTCGCCACAGCAACGATCATAGCGTCTTCAGGATGAAGAAAGGCTTTGCCATTCTCCACCCGATGAATTTCAATTTTGGGATAGGCCTCTGATTTGAATCCCTCAACAATAACGAGATCAACAGGCGTCATGAGCGAAAGCAAGTTTTTGAGATCCGGTTCATCATCGCCACGCAATTCATGCATGAGAGCGTACCGCTCGCCTGACACGATCAGTACTTCTTTGGCACCGGCTTCACGATGCGCAAAGGAATCCTTACCCGGGTGATCAATATCAAACCGGTGATGGGCGTGTTTGACCGTGGAAACGGAAAGCCCGCGCGAGACCAGACAGGGCAAGAGCCGTTTGATCAACGTCGTCTTCCCCGCGCCGCTCCACCCTGCCAATCCGATAATCCGCATCTCGCTTTGCCCTTAAACGCAACCACACCCGCTTTGACGGGATCGCCCCAATTTGTCAAAAGTGGGCATATGACGGTGACTACACTCGATTTGAAGGGGCTTAAATGCCCGCTGCCGGCGTTGCGCACGCGCAAGGCCCTCACGCGCCTCAAAAGCGGCGAACGCCTTCACGTGCTCGCGACCGATCCCATGGCGGCCATCGATATTCCCCATGCCGTGCATGAAACGGGTGATCGGCTTGTCGAGCAGACACGTAACGATGAAAGCCTGTCATTTCTGATTGAGAAAAGTTGAGCCCCCAAAAAGTTTAGAATCCTCATGGAGAGCGCCTCATGGTTATGACGATCATCTCCCGCCTCGCCTTTGTCATTCTTCTTTTCGGTTTATATCTCCCTGCCGCGCGTGCGGACACAGCAAGTGAAATCCAATCGGTGATTGCCGACCAGCTCGATGCTTTCGGCAAAGATGATGACACGCGCGCTTATGATCATGCATCAGACATGATCAAACAACTCTTTCCTTCAAAATCGATTTTCATGGAGATGGTGCGCACGGGTTATCCGCCCGTCTATCGCGCGAAATCATGGAGTTTTGCCGAACCAACAACGACTGAAACAGGCATATCGCAAATCGTAAAACTGACCGACGAGCAGGGGCGCATTTGGAACGCACTCTATACACTCGAGCGCGACAGCACAGGGCAATGGAAAATCACCGGCTGCCGCATTTTGAAGAGCGAAGGGATGGTTTAGGCAAACCCCTAAACTGATATTGCGAGCAAAATCCAATATCCGTCATTGCGAGCGGTAGCGAAGCAATCCAGCTAATATTTATCTATTAAACGCAACGGTTCCATTGCGCTCATTCCTGCATCATCAACTGGATTGCTTCGCGTTCGCTCGCAATGACGATTATATTACGATAGTCGAACCAAAGCCTCACTCAGCTTCACTTGCCGTTCGGCAAATTCAGCACGGCGCTCTTGTTGCTCTTCGATGATCTCTTCCGGCGCGCGGGCCATGAAATCGGCATTACCGAGCTTCGCGTCGATTTTTGAAATTTCGCTCGCAATCTTCTCGAGTTCTTTTTTCAACCGTGCTTGCTCGGCACCAATATCAATCACACCCGCAAGTGGCAGAGCCGAGACTTCACCACGGATCACCATTTGCGCCGATTGCGGCGGTGCTTGATCCGCAAATGAAATATCAGAAAGGCGCGCGAGACGTTTGAGCATATCCGACCAGCGCGTTGCACGGTCGCGTGTTGCAGCCGACGCGCCAACAAGAACCAACGGAATCTGCGTGCTCGCCGGCACATTGATTTCATTGCGTGCGGAACGAATTTCAGTCACGAGATCAACAAGCCACCCGATTTCAGCTTCTGCATCGGGAGCGAGCAATCCATCCATCGACGGCCAATCGGTGAGCGCTAAAATCGTTTCGCGCTTTGGTCCCTCTGCACCTTTAATGGCCCAGAGTTCTTCCGTGAGATAGGGCATGAAGGGATGAAGAATTTTCAGAATTCCATCGAGAACAAAAGCAACGCTCGCGCGTGTTTCTGACTTCGCTGCCTCGTCTTCGCCCATGAACACAGGCTTTGCGAGTTCGAGATACCAATCGCAATAGACATTCCACGTGAAGCGATAGGCGGCATTCGCGGCATCATTGAAACGATAGGCTTCAATCGCCCGTGTGATTTCGGCCGTCGCCGTTGCCAACTCACCAATCGCCCAACGATTCAAGGATAGCTTCACAGCTTTCGGATCGAAACCTGCAACACGCGCGCAGCCATTCATCTCGGCAAAGCGTGCGGCATTCCAGAGCTTTGTTGCGAAATTGCGATAGCCTTCGATACGTTGTGTCGAGAGTTTGATATCGCGACCTTGCGCGGCCATAGCCGACAAAGTGAAGCGCAATGCGTCGGCACCATAAGTATCAATGAGATCGAGCGGGTCGATCACATTGCCCTTTGACTTCGACATTTTCGCGCCCTTCTCGTCGCGGACGAGCGCGTGAATATAAACCGTGTGGAACGGCTCTGTCTTCATAAAGTGATCGCCCATCATCATCATGCGCGCGACCCAGAAGAAAATAATGTCAAAGCCCGTCACCAACACATCGGTGGGATAATAGCGGGCAAGCTCCGGTGTCTCGTCCGGCCAGCCCAAAGTCGAGAACGGCCAGAGCGCGGATGAGAACCATGTGTCGAGCACGTCTTCATCGCGCGTCAATTCCGTCTTCGCGCCATAATGTTTTTCAGCTTCAGCGTTTGCGTCATGTTCATTCGATGCAACAAACACTTTGCCGTCCGGTCCATACCATGCCGGAATCTGATGGCCCCACCAAAGCTGGCGCGAGACACACCACGGCTCAATGTTTTCAAGCCATTGATAATAGGTCTTCGTCCAATTCTCCGGCACGAATTTCGTGCGCCCTGCCCGCACACTTTCAAGCGCATCTTTGGCGAGCGTCTTTGCATCCACATACCACTGGTCTGTGAGATAGGGTTCGATCGCAGAATTTGAACGGTCGCCATGCGGCACCTGGCTCGCATAGGGTTCAACCTTCGCAAGATATCCGGCATCATGCACAAGCGCGACAACGCGCTTGCGCGCGTCATAACGATCAAGCCCATCGAGCGCCTTCACGTCCGCTGACAAAGTCGAGACATCCGGCGTGAAAGTCTCATTTCCCTCAATGAACATCTTCGCCTGACGCGTCAGCACATTGATCGCCGTAATATTATGCCGCTTGCCGACTTCGAAATCGTTGAAGTCATGCGCCGGTGTAATCTTCACCGCGCCCGTACCTTTTTCAGGATCGGCATAGTCATCGGCGACTACGGGTACGCGGCGGCCAACGAGCGGCAGAATGATATGTTTGCCGATGAGATGTTTGAGCTTCTCATTTTCGGGATGAATAGCGATTGCGGTATCGCCGAGCATCGTCTCGGGCCGCGTTGTTGCAATCGGCACGAAGGTCTTCGAATTTTCCGGATCGTAAGTTTCACCCTCGACCGGATAATCGAAATAATAGAGATGCCCGTGCGGATCTTTCGCGAGCGCTTTTGCAAGCGCGTCGGGATTGAACGGCGCTTCATCACCGCGGTTGAATTTGAACGAACCTTTTTTCTCGATCTGCACCACTTCGAGATCGGAAATGGCCGACTCGAAATGCGGGTCCCAATTCACGAGGCGCTTATCTTTATAAATGAGCTTTTTGTTATAGAGCTCGACGAAAACTTTCGTGACCGCGCGCACCATCTGATCATCCGGCGCGCCGTTCTTGCCCATGGTGAAGCGTTCACGTGACCAGTCACAAGACGCACCAAGGCGCTTCAACTGATTGATGATCAGGCCGCCAGATTCTTCTTTCCACGACCACACGCGTTCAAGAAATTTTTCACGACCCATATCGCGGCGCGATGTTTCCTTGCGCTCGGCAAGCTGGCGTTCAACCACCATCTGCGTCGCGATGCCCGCGTGATCGGTCCCCGGTTGCCAGAGGACGTCCTTGCCGCGCATGCGTTCGAAGCGGCAGAGAATATCCTGCAGCGTATTGTTGAGCGCGTGGCCCATATGGAGCGAACCCGTCACATTCGGCGGCGGGATGACAATCGTGAACGGCGTTGCGTCTTTGCGTTCCGGACGGCCGGCTTTAAACGCGCCTTCCTTTTCCCACACGTCGCGAATGCGGGCTTCGACTGCTGCCGGATCGAACCGATTGTCCATCATGATATGATCATCCTGGCCGGAATCGGCCCTATTGCGCGTAATGAAGGCGCTAGAAAGCGGAGCATGGGCGGCGTGTCAACGCCGCAAGCCGGAAATAGCCCTCAAGCGGGCTTAGCGTTCGCGTGCTATCCGCTCGATTTCAGCTTTCACAAGCCGCTCAACAATGCCCGGCAAATTGGCGTCAAGCCATTGCCCCAGAACCGGACGCAAGGCGGACTCGACGATTGAGCGCAGCACAGTGTCAACCGCCTCGGGCGATGGCGCGGGCGGCGTAACCGGAACTTGGCGGAGTGTCTCTAATGCCGACGCAATAGAGTTCTGAACATTTGGGGAGAGCGAAAGGGTCTTTTCAGGAACCGGTGGCGCTTCAACGGGGGCTTGAACCGCACGTTCGACACGGTCAGGGCGCGCCGCTTCAACCGCGCTACGCATCCGCGCTGCCAATTCAGTCACAACAGCTACCGGATCAGAAACGATTTGTTGGGCTTCAGCCCGTTCGGATACCGCATCAATCCGCTGGTCCGCCGCGCCGAGCGGGCTCAAGAGCGCTACATCTTTCTGGGCCTGAAACGCCACTTGATCGGTCAAATCATAGATGTCGGCAGATGATGCAGACTGATCGTCGCTCGTAGTCCGCGCTACGCCGCCCTCAAGATCATCCGAAATGATTTTCCGAATGGAGGCGAGAATATCCTCCATGGTCGGTTCAGCGTTACGGGCAGTTGCGGCAGACATCATATTCCCTCTTTCGGCGAGGACATTAAAACGCCCTTACGCGGCACGGCAAGGCCCAAGGTCAGCAAGCCTGTCGATAAATCCCCGGACACGAATTTTTTAATCTATCAATGGGCAGAGAGATCGGTACCCGTGGCGCGGCCCTTGGTCGCTTCATAATGCTTTTTCGGATCATAAGCTGCGACCTTGAGGCCGAGGCCCGCAGCAGATAACCGGCCAACTGAGGCCAAAACTTGATAGGACGCAACAACACGATCATGTTGAGCGGACACAAGATTAACCTGAGCGGCAAGCAAGTTCTGGCTTGAGATCAACACATCAAGCGTTGTGCGCTGCCCCACTTTGGCTTCTTCACGCGCGCCGTTGAGAGCAATTTCAGCTGCTGCAATTTGCGCCTTCGCAGATTTTAAACGAGCGTTCGCCGTTTCAAACTGGCTCCATGCGCCTGCAATTGCCGAGCGAACCGCCAAACGCGCACTATCCGCTTCTAACTGGCGTTGGCCGAGGACTTGTTTGGCCGCGCGTACACGGGCGCTCACTTCACCCGCTTCATATAGAGGGACAGAAAGGACACCTAATAATTTTGCGTCGCTCAATTCATCATTAACCGCCTTGTAGTCCCATGCTCGTGTCAACGAGCCTTGCAAATCAACGCTTGGCTTTAATTCGCCTTCTGTCGATTTGACAATCGCCTCGGCTACATCAACCGCATGACGGGCCGCCTGAAGTTGCGGGTGAGATGATTCACCTGCAGCAAAAGCGTCCTTCAAACTTGAAGGCAGGCCCTTTGAAACCGGACTAGCATCTGCCAAATCAACAGGCTCAGCGCCAATCACCTGGCCGTAAGCCGCACGACTAACAGCGAGACTGCTCTCGGCATTAGACAATTCAGCTTCCGCTGCGGCAAGCTGTGCTTCGACTTGAGCCACATCTGTGCGTGTCACTTCACCCACTTGAAAGCGATCCTGCGTCTGCCGCAATTGTTCTTTGAGAACGCCAATATTCGCCGAGCGTAAACGCACGACAGCTTCATCGCGTACGACATTCATATATTGTGTCGCAGCGTTAAGCAGAACGACCTGTTCAGATTGTCGCAAACCCGCGCGCGCGGCCAACACGCCGGCTTCAGCCGCACCGATCTGATTGGCTGTGCGGTCACCATTATAAAGATTTTGGGTTACAGTCAGTCCAAAACTACGCGGCGTTAAATTGGTTTCAGAACTGTTATAGGTGGAATTCTCTTTACCACCCTGAGCCGACGCAGAAAGGCGCGGGAGATAACCGGATTTCGCACGCGGCACTTGTTCATCCGTAGCCCGCACGCTCGCCCGTTGCGCATTCAAATCCGCATTGGTGGCGTAAGCCCGGGCCAGAGCCGTTTCGATTGTCTCGGCGCGAGCGACACCCGATGAAAGGGTTAGCGCAAGCACTGCGACAGAGGCCAAAAGCGGGCGCGAGAAGGTCATAATCATTGTACCAAATGTGTGAGTGCGAAGATGGCTAACGCGAATCCTATATGACAGTCGCATCGTGATCCGCAAGGAAGCGGACCTAAAAACGCATCAATTATGCAATTTAACATAGTTTGAGCCGGATGACGCCGACCAAACCAACGCAAAATGAGACCCACGGTTACGAACTAACCGGAAAATATTGGAGGCCTCGCCCGGAATCGAACCGGGATACAAGGATTTGCAGTCCTCTGCGTAACCACTCCGCCACGAGGCCCCGTGTCGGTCGACGCTGGACAGATACAGACACTCTCCGCGCCTGGTCAATCAAATTGATCCAAAAAGACAGAACTTTAATGGGTTGAAGCCGAATTTTGGACAAGTGCGCGGGGGGCTGTTGAAAATAAGGGCCGATTCCTCTTGCGTCCGAGGTCCTGTCTGATGTATCCGCTCCCCTCAGGTGATCCTCGATAGCTCAGCTGGTAGAGCGTTCGACTGTTAATCGAATGGTCGCAGGTTCGAGTCCTGCTCGAGGAGCCACCCCGTTTCTTCCCTGAAACTCTGTCATTTTGCCGATTTGGACGTGAAATCGGGTGCATTTTTGCCGTGTGAAATCCGACTTCGGACCTCCGGCGTAAAAAGCGCGTACCCTGTGAGTTCCGAATCCGGTTATGAGCGACGCCGCCCTCCTCCTCTTTCGCGACGATCTACGCCTGACCGACAATCCGGCCCTTGCTGCCGCCGTCGCGTCAAAAAAGCCTTTGATCCTCGCTTATATCTATGAAGAGCCCCCAACCGGTGGTCGACCCTTGGGCGCGGCTGTAAACTGGTGGCTGCATCACAGTCTGGCTTCGCTCGCCCAGTCGATCGAAAGCCGCGGCAGTACGCTTCATATTTTCAAAGGGGAACCTGCAAAAATCATTGACCGGCTAATTGCTGATCATGGGGTCGGAAGTATTTTCTGGAACCGCCGTTACCACCCCTCGCATGTCGGCGCCGATACGGCTCTCAAAGCGCGCTATGAAGCGCAAGGCCTCTCCGTAAAAAGCTTCAATGGGTCTTTGTTGCGCGAGCCCTGGGAAGTGAAATCGAAAATCGGCAATCCAATGAAAGTATTCACGCCTTTCTGGCGTGCATCGCAGCTCGTCAATGAGGTCGCATCGCCTGAGCCTGCACCGAAAAAATTGATCCCCCTTCAAACCGCAAAAATTTCAGGGGCAATGCCTCTCAAAAATCTGCAACTGCTCCCGACTAAGCCTGATTGGGCTACAAGTATCAAAGCGGAATGGACACCGGGCGAAGCCGGTGGGATTGAGCGCTTGAACGCGTTTCTTGAGGTTGGCTTCAAAGGCTATGCGGAAGATCGCAATCGGCCGGATCGTCCTTCGACATCGCGCTTGTCACCTCATCTGCGTTTTGGTGAGATATCGATCAAGCAAGTCTGGCATGCGGCAGACATCGCGATAAAGACTCGAAAGAGCAAAGCCTCATCAGAAGATCTGCGTGTATTTCAAGCAGAACTGGGGTGGCGTGAATTTGCTCATCATCTTCTCTTCCACGAAAAAGATCTCACCCGCACAAATGTGCAGAGGGGCTTTGATGCTTTCCCTTGGCGCAGTGACGAGAAACTTTTCAAAGCGTGGTCGCGCGGCATGACGGGTTATCCCATCGTTGATGCCGGTATGCGCGAATTATGGCAAACCGGTTTCATGCATAATCGCGTGCGCATGATTGTGGCGTCATTCCTGATCAAACATTTGTTGATTGATTGGCGTCGCGGTGAAGAATGGTTCTGGGATACGTTGGTTGATGCGGATGTCGCCAATAATCCCGCAAGCTGGCAATGGGTTGCGGGCTCAGGCGCCGATGCGGCACCCTATTATCGCATCTTCAACCCCATGTTGCAGGGCGAGAAATTCGATCCCGATGGTGCCTATGTACGCAAATATGTGCCCGAGCTTGCCAAATTACCTGCACGTTCAATCCACGCTCCATGGACGGCAAAACCTATCGAACTCGAACTTGCTGGCATTGTTCTAGGGAAAACCTACCCTAAACCCATTGTTGATCACGACGCCGCGCGCGCTCGTGCATTAGCAGCATATAAATCTTTGAAGGAATCAGCTTAAAGATCATGATCACGTCATTACGCACACGAAGCGGGGATAAAATGCGGTTAGCCGTCGTCGGCACCGGGATTGCAGGCAACTCTGCTGCTTACGCTCTCTCCACAAGCACTTCACACGAGATCACGGTCTTTGACAAAGAGACACGGGCCGGCGGCCACTCCGCAACGATGGACATCGACTATGATGGCAAAAAGCTTTCCGTCGATACCGGCTTCATTGTCTACAATGAAACCAATTATCCGCTTCTCACTTCGCTTTTCGATCATCTTGGCGTTGAGACCGAATTCTCAAATATGAGCTTTTCGCTTTCCGCCGATCACGGTCGGTTTGAATGGTGCGGTCGTGCAAAAAATCCTGTGAGCGGTCTCTTTGCACAAAGATCAAATCTCTTTTCGCCAGGCTATCTCAAAATGCTTTTTGAGATTTTGCGGTTCAACCGCACAGCATTGGACGATCTGAAAGCCGATCGTCTCGATGAGTTATCACTTGGTGATTATCTCGAGCGTCATCGCTTTTCACAAAAATTCCGTACCGATTATCTGTTACCGATGGGGGCTGCGATTTGGTCGATGTCGACCCAGTCGATGTTGAATTTCCCTGCACGCAGTTTCATTGCCTTTTTCAACAATCACCATCTTCTTGGATTTGTTGGACCTGAGTGGCGGACCGTGCGGGGCGGCAGCCGCTCTTATGTTAAAAAGATGATCGCGGCCTATCAGGATCGCCTTCGACTCGGCGTGGGCGTGACATCGGTCGAGCGTCATTCTGATTTTGTCCGCCTCACCTTGTCGGATGGGACGTCTGAAAATTTCGACGGTGTTATTTTTGCATCCCATACGGATGAAACTCTGGCTATTCTCGGCGATCAGGCAACGCCCGAAGAACGCACTCTCCTCGGTGCAATCCCTTATAAGCCGAATAAAGTATATCTTCATCGCGATCCACGTTTTATGCCTAAACGCAAACGCGCATGGGCCGCTTGGAATGTGCTGCAAGAGAAAGGCCAGTCAGATAATCTCTGCGTGACCTATTGGATGAATATGTTGCAGAATCTGGATCATAGTCGCCCCGTATTCGTTACATTGAATCCGCAGAATCCGCCGGCGGATAAAGACATCTTCGGCTGCTACACATATGACCATCCTCAATTTGATGCGGCAGCGATTGCGGCTCAGCCAAAGCTCGGAAGCCTGCAAGGAAAAAACCGGACATGGTTTGCCGGAGCATGGACGCGCTATGGGTTCCATGAAGATGGCTTGATGTCTGGCCTCGACGTCGCTGCGCATTTTGGAGCGATGCCTGAATGGGCAGCGGTTCCTCGTTTGGCTGCTGCTGCTGAATGAGCGATCTTAGCATCGTGGCAGAGCGCGCGCCGCGCCTTGATCCGATCAGCTTTTATCAAGGTCCGGTGATGCATGCGCGTATGCGCCCGGTTCACCACCGCTTTTCATATTCAGTTTTTTCAATTTTGATCGATCTCGATCAACTTGAAGAAATCAATCGACTAAGCCCCCTGTTCTCGGTCAATCGATTTAATGTGATGAGTGTTTACGAGCGGGATCACGGGCCGCGCGATGGCTCGTCACTTTCACGCTATGCACGAGATCTCTTCAAAGAGTCGGGAGTGGATCTGGAGGGCGGCACAGTCCGGCTTCTCTGCTATCCGCGCATCTTGGGTTACGTCTTCGATCCCTTAAGCGTTTATTTTGCCTATGACAGGCACGGCGCGCTGGTGGGCCTTCTTTATGAAGTACGCAACACCTTTGGCGAGCATCATACCTATGTTGCACCCATCAAGCCCGGTGAGCGAAATGAAGCGGGTATAAGGCAGGAAACCAAAAAGCGCTTTTTTGTTTCACCTTTCAATCCTGTAGAAATGTCCTATCGCTTCCGCATACACCCGCCGGATCAGACGGTCGGATTGAGGATTCTGGTTACGGATGGTTCGGACCCGGTGCTCGCCGCGACCTTTCATGGAACTTTTTTATGTTTTTCTTCCCTGTCCGTTCTTCGCCTCTGCTTGACGATCCCGTTCTTGACACTAAAAATCATAGGCGGAATTCATATTGAAGCCCTGCGGCTTTGGATCAAAGGGATGCGGCTCCGATCCCGCCCCAAGCCGCCAGCGCCTTCAAGTGTGATTGGTAACGAATAAGGACCCCTCGAAGAAGGGGCGTCCTCTGGCAGGAACGGGAATGGCATGCTTGATACGGCAAATCACAACACCAATGCGGTGAAAGTGACGCGCGAGACGTTAAGCACTTTCGTCTCCGATCTTCCCTTTTTGATCCGCCAAGCACTCAGCTATGCGACACGGATCGAAAAAGGGTCCTTAACCGTCCGCCTTCCGGATGGTCGCGCCTTTATGTTTGAAGGCTCGAAGGACGGCCCGCATGCTGACATGACAATCCGCGATTATGCCTTTGCGAAGCGCATGCTTTCAGGAGGAGATATCGGAATAGCTGAATCTTTTCTGCGTGGCGAATGGGAGGCAAAGGACTTAACGGCCTTCCTTCTTCTTTTTGCTGCCAATCATCATTTGATTGCAACGATGTTGGCAGGACGGCCTTTTGTTCGTTACTGGCAACTCTTCAAACATTGGTTAAACCGCAACACCAAAGCAGGATCGAAGCGCAACATCCATGCGCATTATGATTTGGGTAACGCATTCTACACGCAATGGCTTGATCCCTCGATGACCTATTCATCGGCGTTGTTCGAATCGTCTGAGAAAGACTTACAAAAAGGCCAAGCGGCGAAATATGCGGCACTTGCGCGCGAGACAAATATTGGCAGCCACGATTCCGTTCTCGAGATCGGCTGCGGTTGGGGCGGCTTTGCTGAATTTGCCGCCAAAGAAATCGGATGCCGCGTAACCGGTCTTACCATCTCGCAAGAGCAATTTGATTATGCGAAGAAACGTATTTTCAATGCGGGTCTCAATGAAAAAGTTGAAATCAAATTGCAAGATTATCGCGACGAGCGCGGGATCTATGATCGAATCGCTTCGATTGAAATGTTCGAAGCGGTGGGCGAACAATTCTGGCCCGTCTATTTCAATACTTTATCAGAGCGCCTGAAAACAGGCGGCGTGGCAGGTCTTCAAGTAATTACAATTCAAGATCGCTTTTTCGAGGGATATCGCCGCGAGATGGACTTCATCCGGCGCTATATATTCCCCGGCGGAATGTTACCCTCGCCGGGTATTATGAAGCAGCTTGGCGAACGCGTAGGCATGATGATACGCCATGAGCGCGTCTTCGGTGTTGATTATGCCGATACGCTCGCGCAATGGCGCGATCGGTTCCGTGCAGCATGGCCTGATCTTACCCCGCTCGGCTTCGACGAACGATTCCGCAGAATGTGGGAATATTATCTCGCTTATTGCGAAGCAGGATTCCGCGCTGGCAATATTGACGTGCGACAGATCGTTTACACGAAATCGTAACGCTTAAGGTTTTGGCGGAAAGCCGGTCGCTTTGCGAATGAGCGAAAAATATGTCTCATAAGGCAAGAGCCGCAGAAACTTCAAAATGCGCGACAATTGCCATGGGAATGTTATTTCAAATCCGCCCCGCTGAAATCCATCGCAGATAACGCGTGCAGCATCATCGAGCTCCATCAAGAAGGGCATCGGATGATCATTCTTATCAGTGAGTGGCGTTTTAACGAAGCCAGGATTCACCACTTGCAATGTGATGCCGAGTGAATCCGTTTCAATCTTCAAACTTTCAGCCATCACAATCAAAGCAGCTTTTGACGAAGAATAGGCAGGAGCGCGCGGCAAACCAATATAGCCGGCAACAGACGCGTTGATAGCAATCTGTCCGCGTCCTCGCGCTGTCATCCGGTCAAGCAAAACATCAAGACCATTCACAACGCCGCCAACATTAACGTCAAAAACTTTTTTGAATGATGCTGCATCAAAAGGATGCGCACGCATCGGCCAATAAATTCCGGCGTTCAAAAACGCGAGGACAATCGGACCTTCCGTCGCTTCGATCTCATCGATGGTGCGCTTTTGTAATTCTGCATCTGTCACATCGACAGAACGCGCAATGATTGAACCGGGAAATGACGCCGCCTCTTTAACAAGATACTCAAGCGCCTCAATCGAACGCGCTGTTGCAAGAACACGAAATCCACGCCGCGCTAATTCGAGCGCGGTGCCGCGCCCGATGCCGGAACTTGCACCGGTAACCCAAGCGAGACCATCCTGAGGCTGCGCGCGATAAAGCGCGGTCATCTCAATGTCCGGTAAAACGTTGTAGGAAACGGCCGATCGGGCCGGTCAAACGCAACGGGGCATCCGTTACAGCAAAACAAATACAATCACCTGAATCATCAGCGCGCGGACGATGGTCAATATCGCCATCGGCAATCGAGATATCGCCCCGACCATAATGACCAACCGTGTCGGAGAATGCGCCCTTCAAGACAAGCGTCACTTCCTGACCATCATGCGTATGCGCAGGCATACGACGTCCCGAGCGGATCCAAAGAAGCGAGGCTTCTGTCTCCGAGCCTTTGTCCGAAATGCGAAACTCTTTCAATCCCGGCAAAACGCTCCGCCACTTAACGTCTTCGAGATCACGGCCGACATAGGAATAAAGCGCCTCGGGAAGACTAGCACTCCGCTTTCTCACCGCACCCGCCACCTGACGGTCACCCGCGGCAAAGACGCGGTCAAGAATGGCCTGACGATTTGAAAGCTCAACCGGCGCCACGTCCTCGAGTGCACGGGCATGTACAGCCTCAAGCGACGAGACAAAAGACCGGTTATCCGGCTTCATCTCGAGATGGGCAGCCACCAAACTGTGGAGCGCGGGGTTCAAATGACCCGCAGCATAATCGGCGAGCAGCGCATTCAGCGCTCCTTCCCGCTCAGAATTGAAACCGTTCATAGCCAAAACCCGGACCTCCACATCCTATTTGCCGGACTTACGATCCTCCAAGACTGTCGGATCACGCTTACCTGATAATTCTGACAATACATATTGTCGCAGTTGATTGACACGCGACCGGACGCCGCGATCAAAG
>Ga0129333_10003901_pt1 | contig 13988 bp, 29 predicted proteins | sample CPB6_08_DNA_FD_94474 | JGI IMG/M metagenome (GOLD analysis project Ga0129333, IMG submission 94474) | Freshwater to marine salinity gradient microbial communities from Chesapeake Bay, USA - CPBay_Sum_0.6_0.8_DNA | ecosystem: Environmental > Aquatic > Marine > Coastal | place: USA: Chesapeake... | reverse complement strand
TTCATCATTCCTATCGTCAAAGACTTCTTTGGATTCATTTCCAAAATTTTCACCACGCTGAACAAAATGCGACCAGTTCTTGTTGCCATTGGAAGTTTGATGGCCGGCGCATTCGTAGCCGGAAAAGTCATTGCCTTTGCATCAGCAGTTGGAAAACTTGTTGCAGTAATGAAAGCACTTCGCACTGCTGCTGCAACCGCTGGAATCGCAACCGCACTTGCAACAGGTGGTGTGAGCGTTGCTGCCGGTGCCGCTGGCGCTGCGGCGGCTGTGGCAGCAATGGGTGCATCTATTTATGCAGCCAACAAGTTGTTTGACAAATTAGACAAGTCAGCGGCTAAGGTTGCCAAGAATACGAAGGCAACATCTGGCGAAACAACCAACACAATCAAGCCAACAAGAACGCTTCAACAAATCATGGCTGAGATTGAGAAAAACAGCGAGAAGACCAAAAAGAATGCAAAGGAACTGACGGCTGAGCAGAAGACCCAAGCCGCAGTTTTGAAGTTTGCACAAAGCGCAGGAATTGACCCCACGAAAGATTTGGAATCTGTCAATTTATTTGCTGCTGCTGTTCGTAAGGTTGGAGCAGATGCAACTGATGAGCAAAAGAAAACAGCGCTTGTTGCATTGCAAACCGCAGGAAACACTGCGCAAGAATCTGTCAATCTTCTTGCTTCAGCAATCCGGGAAGTTACCAATCAAACAGTTGGCAATTTCGGAACTGCTGCGATGGCTGCCGCAGCCTATAACGAAGCAATCAAAACTGGCATCAAGGCAATGGTGGATGCTGGCATCACCGATGTTGATTTGCTCAAAACCGCATTTGGTTCCCTCAACAAAGAACTTCTTGCGTACATTGCCAATTTGACTTCAGCAAAAAATACTGAAATCACTGGAACTGGAACTGGTGGCAAGGTTGTCACAACTGGCGCACCATCCCAACCAACAGCAGTTCAACAAGCGATTGCCGCACAAAATGCCGCCAATATCGTTGGTCAAGCAATCTCACAAATTCCCACTGGAACAAGCGCTGCTGAATTAAAGGTTGGACAAGCCGCAGTTGATAAGGCAATGCAAGGTGTTTTGGATACCGCACGCAATGTTCTTTCCACAATTACTGGTGGAAAATATGGAGCAGTTCCATCATCAACACCGCCGCCGATGCCAACTGCGATGGGAATCCCCGTTGCTGGTGTTGCTCAAACACTTCAATCCAATGCACCAACCATCAATATCAATGCACCTGTTTATGGTGTCGGAGATTTGCAACGCCTGATTGTTGATTCAATCAATCAAGCACAAAAGAATGGAACAACAACAACACTTGCCAATGGTGGCCGCTAATGGCAACACCAGCAACCCTTGGTGTGGAAATTAACTTTTCCAATGGCGCTTCTTTCGGAACAGTTCTTTTGCTTGATGACCCATCAACACCGCTGGACACCGGAGTTCTTGGAGATGCTGCAACTGTGATTGCAGATGTTTCTGACCAAACACAATCTGTTCAAATTCGGCGTGGATACAATCGTATTGCTGATAATTTCAACACTGGAACTGCAACTGTTGTGATTGTTGATGCCACAGGCGCGTTCAACCCCGACAACACTTCATCGCCATACTACGGACTGCTCACACCGCTTCGAAAAATTAGAATTTCTGGAACATATAATTCTGTGAAGTATTATGTTTTCAGCGGATACATTCAGTCATTTAGGTATCAAGCACCTAACGGAACAGAACTTGCAAAGGTTTTCATTGATGCAGTGGATGGACAAGCACTGTTGAATCTTTCGACTGTCACAACAATTTCTGGTGCAACTGTTCAAGATAGTGGAACAAGAATTGAAAAAATTCTTGATGCAGTTGGATGGCCTTCCTCAATGCGTAACATTCAAACCGGAGCAAGCACGCTTCAAGCCGACCCTGGCGGGAATCGGAGCGCGCTGGATGCTGTTTTGACTGTTGATGACAGCGAACTGGGTGCTTTTTATTTTGATGAACTAGGCCAAGCAACATTCATCAATCGAACCAATCTTGCAACTGCTATCACTGGCGTTCCGACCATCTTCACTGACGATGGGTTGGGAACAGACATTTCATATCAGGATGTTCAATTCAATCTTGATGACACGCAGTTGGTGAACTACGTTTCGGTGCAGCGGGTCAATGGAACAGCGCAGATTGCTTTCGACCAATCATCCATTGATTCCTATTTCCAACGCACAAGACTTCGCCAGAATCTTCTGATGCAAACAGATGAAGAAGCATTCGACCAAGCCAACACCTTCCTTTTCTCGCGCAAAGACAGCGAGATGCGGATTGATTCAGTGGTATTGGATTGTTCGGATAACACCGAATCAGAGCGCATCGAAGCAGCACTTTCCATTGATTTCTTTGCACCCATTCAGGTGACCCGCGAACTTCCCGGCGGTGCAGTCACCCGCAAATTGTTGGTGCAGGGAATCCAACACAACATCACACAGTTTTCGTGGGTCACCACGCTGGAAACAGCGTTGCCCCAAATCCAAAATGTTTTCATTTTGGATTCCCCGGCATATGGCGTTCTTGACCAAAACGCGCTTTCATATTGATTCCGGTACAATTCTCACAGGATAAGGAAGAAGGAACATGGCAGCACCTCTAGGTTACAAAGATTTTGTCGCGGGTGACCCGCTAACAGCAGCACAGGTTGATGGCTACTTGATGGCGCAATCTGTGATGACTTTTGCCAGCGCAGCAGCGAGAAATGCAGCCTATCCAACAGCAAGCGCAAGTGAGGGAAATCTTTGCTATCTTGCAGACACCAATGATTTTCAAATCTTTGATGGAACATCTTGGGTTTCATATGGTGCAGGTGACATCACCGGAGTGACCGCAGGGTTTGGTCTTTCAGGTGGCGGTTCATCTGGCGCTGTGACCTTATCGGTGGACAATACCACCATCCTGACCACCACCAATGCAGTTGCAGTGCAAAACAAAATTCTTGTTTCACCAGAAGAACGCACCACAGTTTCGGCAACTGCTGCAACAGGAACAATTGCCTATGATGCACTCACTCAGGGCGTTTTGTATTACACCACGAACGCATCAGCAAACTGGACATTGAACATTCGTGGAAATTCAACTACAACCTTGAATTCCATTCTTGCTGTTGGTGATGCCATCACAGTGACATTCCTTGTTCAGCAGGGAACAACTGCCTACTATCCAACAGCACTTCAGATTGATGGTTCAGCAGTCACACCAAGATACCAAGGTGGAACTGCGTGGGCTGCTGGCAACGCATCGTCAATTGATGCATATGTTTATACTGTTATCAAAACGGCAGCAACGCCGACATACACAGTTTTTGCATCACAAACGAGATTTGCCTAATTAGGGGGAAGAATGTCACCAATACTTTCAGCGCGTGGCGGCTTGTCTGCCAATGCGTATGGTTGGGGTGCGCTGAGTGCTGCTGAAGCAGGTTTTGATTCCATTGCATCATGGACTTCTGGAAATGGTTCAACACAGACAATCACTTTCTCGTCTATTCCTCAGACATATAAACATTTGCAGATTCGATGCTTTTTTCAAACAACAAGCGCCGGTTCGTCACCTGTTTTGCGATTCAATGGTGATTCAGCAATGAATTACAATAGGGGATACATCAGAGCAAATCAGTCAAGCATTTCTGCATTTCATGGTGATGCAAGTTTTGCCGCGAACCTATTTCCAAACGGAACACAAACATCAAGTTGGCCAAATGTTTGTATTGTGGACATTTACAACTATTCAAACACAAGCAAATTCAAAACTGTAAAAAACTTCAACTTCAATCAAAACAAGTCATCTGGTGCAAGCATTTTGCATTATGAATCAGCCCTTTGGAGAAACAACACTGCAATCACTTCATTCACTTGGGATGCACAAGCATATACAAGTGAAACTGTCATCGCTTTATACGGGATGGGATAATAATGCCAGCAACCTATGAGCCAATTGCAACAACAACACTTGGAAGCACAGTTTCTTCATACACTTTTTCTTCTATTCCTCAAACATATTCTGATTTGAGATTAGTCGCAACAGTGCAAAGAGGAACTGCTGGTTCTGGTTGGTATGTCACATTGAATTGCAATGGAAACACTGGAGCAAATTATGGATACCAAATCATGACTGCGTATGGTGGAACAATTGCATTTCAAGGATTTTCATCAGTGAATGATACTGCTATCTATTGCAATATCAACGACCCCGGCGGAGCAAGTCAGTGGGCTTTAGTAGTTGCAGATATTATCAACTATACATCAACAACAGTTCACAAAGGAATGTTGATTTCACATGGGAATGCTGTCAATGGAACCTACGGACAAACTTCAAGAACTGGTGGGAACTTTTTTTCTAGTTCAGCAATTACATCTTTGACGTTGAATGGAGCAAATTACAATCTCGCATCAGGCTCACAACTTACTTTGTTCGGCATAAAGAAGGCATGACATGGCTGCAACATTCAAATTGATTCAAAAAACTGAATTGACATCAACAACTTCAACAATCACTTTCAGCGCGATTCCGCAGACATATGATGATTTGTATCTGGTTGTTGCTGCTGCTTCCAATAACTCTGGAAGAAGTTCGTTGCGCGTAAGTTTCAACGGATACACAGGAAATGCACCAGAAGGTGTTGAATTTGCAGGGTACGGAACATCAACTCAGGGATACCGCAACACTGGCGCATCTGGTGAGTTTTACATATATCCTGGGGTTGCATCAACTGCAAACACTGGACAAGGTGGTTGTGAGATATATATGCCAAGATATACATCATCAAGCACTTTCATGCCGATTGTGTACAACTCAGTTGTTGAAGAAAATGGAAACACTGGACAAAATGTTTTGCTTGGTGGTGCTGTTATTTACAATTATTCAGTAGCAAAAACATCAATTGGTTTAGCATTGTTTAGTGGTGCAACATTCAGCGCAAATAGTGGATTTTATCTATACGGAATCAAGAACAGTTGAGAGGGAATGAAATGACATCAAATGAAGACCGCCCGGTGAAAGTCGAATTGAATTGCGAAACCGGAGAAGAAATCATCACGCCACTTTCTGATGAAGAAGTTGCTGAGATAGAAGAATCAAGAAAGCAAGCAGCAGCAATGGAAGCAGCACACCAAGCAGAAATCGCTGCCAAAGCCGAAGCGAAGGCATCGGCGCTGGCAAAGTTGGCAGCGCTTGGGCTTACCGAAGAAGAAGCCGCCGCAATCACCAACTGATGTCAGTTCTCACCGGGGATTGCACCACCGAATCCATCCCAACTTGGGAAGATTATTCTGACCCCCTAGGAGAAGACCGATGCAAACAGGTCAAATCACCATCACCACATCACCAACTTTGATTGTTGGCACTGGAACAACTCACCGAATCCTTCACGTTCATGGTGCGCAAGGTGCATTCTTCGTGGGTGGAAGCGATGTCACCGCCGCCACCGGATACAAAATTGATAACGGCGAAAAGATAATTTTTGAACTCACGCCAACGGACACAATGTACGGAATCACTTCGGCAGGCACAGTTGCCTGTGGGTTTTTCGTATCTAACAGGTAAGGAATAAAGATGCCACTAGCAGACTGGGCGGGGTTGATTGTCAGCATCATCGCGATTGCAACTGCATTCCTGACGATGGTTCGATGGTTGGTCAAGCACTATCTGAACGAACTCAAACCCAATGGTGGCAGCAGTTTGAAAGATTCCGTCAATCGGCTTGAACGACAAGTTGAACAAATTATGACAATCCTGATGGACAAAAAGTGAAATCACAAAACGGATGGCCAGCATCACCCAATCCTGAAGCAATCAAAATCAAGTCATATTTGATTCCTGGCACTGACATCAAGGTTCGCGTTGCAGAAGCAGCAGCACCTTTGCTCATCAACTTTGCAGCAGAATTCAATGAGCGTGTAGAAAAGATTGACAAAGGTGAACTTGATGATTGGGGATTCGCTTTTCGTTTAGTCAGAGGGTCAGAAGATTCCCTTTCCAATCATAGTTCGGGCAGCGCACTGGATTTGAACGCACGCCGCCATCCGCTTGGAAAGCGTGATACCTTCACGCCAGAACAAAAAATCATTCTTGATGAACTGTGTGCAAAGTATAAGTTGCGCGGCGGTTATACATACAAAAATCGGCCAGATGATATGCATTTCGAAGTCAATGTTTCACCGGGAGAAGCCAAAAAACACATCAAGGCACTTGGCCTTGGGAAGCCGGAGAAAAAATGAAAATGAATCCAAAGTTGATTGCAGCAGCCGGAACATACTTTCGCGCATTGCTCGTTCTTGTCATCACCTTAATGGCAACCATCGGCAAATCACCTTGGGATTTCTCAGCAGAAGATTGGAAGATGGTGGCCAACGGCGTTTGGGTTTCCTTCCTTCCTGTTATCATGCGAGCGTTGAATCCAAAAGATGAAACATACGGCAAAATAAAGGAGTAACAAATGAACCGGGGGCAGATACTTGATGAAGCCAAACGGCTGATTCATACTGATAGGCAGAAAGATTATGGCCATCCGTTAATCAATCATCAACGGATTGCAAGTTTGTGGTCAGTGATTCTGGAAAAAGAAATCACACCAGCGCAAGCAGCGCTGTGCATGGCGATGGTCAAAGCCGCAAGATTAGTTCAAACACCAGAGCATGAAGATTCCTATATTGACGGCGCTGCATATTTTGCGATTGCTGGTGAAATCTGTCATGAGTGATTTAGCAATCATCGTTCCATCAAGAAGCAGACCGCAAAACATCAAAGAACTGATGCAAGCATTTGAAGATACAAAAGCCAAATGCACGCTGGTTGTTGTAGTAGATGATGATGACCCATCATTGGATGAATACAACAATCTTGGTGTTCCACTATTGATTCAACTACCCCGCGAAGGAAAGGGCATGGCGCGACCATTAAACCGCGCAGCCCTAGCCTTGCGGGGTGAATTTTCATTTTTTGGGTTTATGGGCGATGACCACCGACCACGAACCGAACATTGGGATGAGATATTCATTTCCGAACTGGAAGACATGCCCGTTGGGTTGGTCTATGGGAACGACCTTCTGCAAGGTCACCGGCTTCCCACTCAAATCATTATGACTGCAAACATCGTGGATGCATTGGGCGGGATGGTTCCGCCGGGATTTGAACATTTATTCCTTGACAACTTTTGGTTGCAATTGGGAATTGATTTGAAAGCCATCCGATATTTGGGTGATGTCATCATTGAACACATGCATCCTTTTGCCGGGAAAGGTCAAATGGATGCGCTGTATCAAGAAGTCAATGACATCCAACTTTCCAGTCGTGACCAAGCAAGATTTGTCGAATACATCAAGTCAGCCGAATATCAAGAACTGTTGGCAGCACTTCGGTGAAAGAAGTCATTTCCTTTTCCCTTTATGGGAGCGCTGACCGCTACACATTCGGCGCAATCAAGAATGCTTTGTTGGCGCAGGAATTCTTTCCTGAAGCACAGGTGTGGTTCTACACCGGCGCATCGGTTCCCAAAGCAATTCGGCAAACGCTCGATTTGATGACCAACACTCGCATCATTGAAATGGATGAACCCGAAGACAACTTCGCCCGCCTGTGGCGGTATTACGCATTCAGTGATGAAAGCGCAGAACTGGTTTTGTGTCGCGATGTTGATGCGCGGCTTGGCCAACGCGAAGCAGTGGCGCACGCCCATTTCAAGAAATCACTATTTGATGCACACATCATGAAAGACCATCCAACAGGTCACAACTATCTCATCAGCGCCGGGATGTTTTCGGCGTACACAAAAAACCTGCGCGACATGAAAGAACTCATTGATTCCTATCGCCAGAGCGCCCGCGATTACTACATGACTGACCAAGATTTTCTGGCTGCGATTGTTTATCCGCGCATCAAAGACAAAGTGTTGATTCATGATGACTACTACAACAGCCCGGTGGAAGGAAAAAGCGAAAGGCGCAATTTCCCCATCTCGCGAATCAATACGATGTGTCACATTGGTGCAGCGCTCAATGCTGATGACACATTTGTTTTCACCGATGATGGAAAAGTTCATTTGGCACAAACAGGTTCGCCATATTACGAAACGGGGCAATGATGCGAATTCTTATCACTGGCAGCGAAGGTTTTGTTGGTCGCGCATTTCAAAGATATTTTGCGCAAGACAAGCGCAATGAAGTTCTGCGCATTGACATCAGCAAGACTTATCATTCGATGGATGCCAGACATTTCTTTTCTTTCAATAAAGTTCAATACGACCTTGTGATTCATCTGGCGGCGATAGTCGGTGGCCGCGCCACCATCGAAGGACAACCAATGGCGGTTGCCTCTGACCTTGCCATTGATAGTGATTTCTTTCAGTGGGCTTTGAAAACCAAACCCAAACGGATTGTTTATTTTTCATCATCGGCGGCTTATCCAACATTTTTGCAAGAGCAAGCGGGAACGCAATTGCAAGAACGCGATATTGATTTGAACAACATCAAGAATCCTGACTTGACTTACGGATGGGTCAAACTCACTGGCGAGATGCTGGCAAATTACGTTCGCAAAGAAGGATTGAAGGTTTCCATCTTCCGACCCTTCAGCGGATACGGAACTGACCAAGACCCGGCCTACCCATTCCGCGCCTTCATTGAGCGTGGGAAAGACTTCGCCAATCCGTTCGACATCTGGGGGGATGGAACGCAGACCCGCGATTTCATCCACATTGAGGATGTGGTGCGGGCGGTGATGGCTGGCATCGAAGCCGATGTGGAAGTTGCCAACCTTTGCACCGGGCGGGCAACCGATTTCAACACACTGGCCGCAATGGTGGCGGCTGAGGCGGGCTACCAACCGGCCTTCAGACGGCTTCAGGAAGCCCCCAGAGGGGTTTCATACCGGGTTGGTGACCCTACCTACATGAACACCTTTTACACGCCCAAAATCGCCCTAGAAGAAGGAATTGCCAGGGCGTTGGCGGGTGTCATTTAGACAAACCCGACATTTGCCCCTGCCCCTGCCCTTCCCGGCGGGGGCAAATTTTTTTTTGCCAAAACACCCCTTTTGACTTGCGCGGAATGGCTGGTCGGCTTTATTGTATATACATGAAAACTTACACAAACAAAGATGGTTCAACCAAATACTACGCATCACACACATCAGCATGGAATCGTGCAGCAAAGTTGAATGAAACTGTTGTTGATGGCATGTGGGTATTTGAAGCAGATTTGAACGGATGGTTTGTGTTCTTTGTACCAGAGAACGAAACTGTTGAACAACAGTGGAACAAGTAACCAACAACAAAAAGGGAGAAACAAAAATGGCAAAAAATACATTGCAAGAAGAATGCATCAAGTGTCAAAACATTTATTCAACAAACATGAATGAACTCAAAATGAATTTCATTTCAGTATGTCCAAATTGCAAAACTGGTGTTGCAAATGAATGGTCAAAAGTTTGCAGTGGGGCTTATCTACAATCAGGAAAGGTTGGTGCATAATCATGGAGAAACTCACAGCAGCCGAATATCGCGCAAAGGCAGAAGATGCTCAGGAGCGCAATCGCAAATCTTGGGAAAATAGTGATACCGATGGATTTCTTTCTCAATGGGCATCTTCCGTTGCACAAGATGAATATGCAGCGCTTGCACAACTAGCAGATGATGACTGGATGTCAGAATTTGAAACTCTCGTTGATGCTCATGGTGCATTAGTTCCATGCCGCAAAATCAACACCAAGTTTGGAATTTCATATGGCGTGTTTGCATCATTTGATGATGCGGAAAATCGTGGCGAAGTCATCCAATGGGTTGGCACTGGCCAGCGTGCTGCCAAAAATAAGGGATACCAAATCGCCAAGGTGCGCACCGAAGCACGCATCAAACTCAGTGAAGGATTGCGCCCAACCCCTCACCGCGTTCCCGTTGCCTACGTTCTCACCCCTGAGAACTGCACCATCGTGGAAATCTTGGGATAGGCCGTCAGAAGCCCTCACAGCCCCATTGCCGGGGCAGCGCCTAGGCGGCGGGGTTGTGGGGGCAGCCGGGGGAATCGGACAAATGGGGCAAAAAAATTTTTGGCAAAACACCCCTTTGGGGTTGCGCCGATAGGGCATCCGGCCTTATCGTATATACATGAAGCCGCAGGGGCTTCAAAGAAAAAGGGAGCATCAAATGACAACAGCAATCACAACACCAAAAAAATTGAATCCAATTCAACAACACTTGGTTGAAGAAGAAGGTTTCTATTTCGCTCGCGTGACCATGTATCGCCAAGGTTGGGATGGATATGCAACTGACATTGTTGATGTGCATGAGGGATTCATCAAAACTTCAGAAGATTCAGGAATTGTTTGGTACATCCGCCCTGAAGCAAATATGCGTTCACGATTCAAGAAAGCAATTTTGACTGTTGATGACCGATTGATTTCTATTGAGAAGGCTGGTGCATAATCATGACAACAGCAATCACAACAATCAAAAATAATGTAACAACTGTCAAAGTTAGTTTCTTTTTTGAAGATGGTTGGACTGCAAATGAATATGAAAAGTATGAAAAGAAAATCAATCGTTTTGTCAGCAACACAGATGCACCAACAACAGCATCAATCTTTGCAGACCGAACCACAATTGAAGCAATCATTCAGATTGACAACAACTACATTGACAAGCAATACGAGAAACAAATTTATCGCCGCTTACAGAACATGATTGATTCACACAAGCAGCCAGCAACCTATGGATGGTCAATGGCTGACATTGCTCAGGCAAACTAATCAACGAGAAAAGGGAACATAAATATGGGAATGTATAAAGCCATCGCCATCGAATATCGCGAGATGTTCCATCAAGTTGCTGAAAACTTCTTGATGGCCGCAGAAAATCCTGATTCAGAATTGTGGGAAGCGGTCTTGGTGAACACCATCGCGATGCTTCCTTCCTGGCTTGAAGGATTGCAGGAGTTGAAATGACAGAGATGCCACAATGCCCGAAGTGCCAAGCGCAGATGCATGGATTCGTTCGATACGAAGTGCTGCCAAAATCAACATTCAAAAATCCAAAAATGCGCCGCATCGTGGGTCATGAATGCCCTGAGTGCAATCACCGGATGATTGCGAAATCAGAATGAAGGAATGGTTCATCGCAGGATTGCTGTGGGGCATATCGGGATATTTCTTTCGATATGCGTACAAAAGCGGCAAAAGCAAATTAGAGTTAGAAGCAGCAATCAAAAAAATACTGGATGAAGGGGGAAAGTAAATGTCAAAGAAACTTCGCGCTTTCAGGGTCGAAGATGAGTTGTGGAATCAGGCAGTCAGGAAAAGCCAGCGGGATGGCGTAACTGTCAGCGAGATTCTGCGCGATTCTCTCACGCAATATGTGAGCGTGTCGGTGAAAGGAAATCGCAGGGGTGTCAATACACTTGTGCATACAAAGGGAAAGGGAAGCAAATGATTGGTTGGTTGATAGCGGGGTGGATTGCGATGGCTGCTGTGTGTGGCTGGCTTGCAACCTACACACCGAAAGACAGAATCCAAGAAGAACTTGAAGGCATCAATGAACATCAGCGACAAATGAAAGCGCTGAAGAAAGCGGTGAACAAATGAGCAAGGGGGCATTTCCACAGGTCGGAGATGAAGTGTTGATTTCATTGACCGGCAAAGTTTCAGCAATCTTCACTAGCGTTTTTGGTATTGACATCATCACGATTGAATCAGGTGAGGGTGAGAACAAATGCCGAAACACTTTTTGGCCAGCAGACCAAAACGTTGCCATCAGTATCATTGAAAGAGCAAAATCATGATTGGCGAATACATTATGGCCATCGGTCTTGGCATCATTGTTTTGTCTATCCTTGCCGGGATGTACGGCCACGCAGTTGCCGAAGTGAGATTCGAAGGTGAACTGAAAAAAGCCTACGAAGAAATTGAAGATTTATATGCGGTCATCCATAGTTTTCGGGCGGGAATCGGCAGCGCGGGGGCTGCTCATCCGTCAGGTTCTCGCCCGGATTATTTGAAGCCGGTATCATGAATCCAGAAACCATCGTGCAGGTGGTCGCGCTCATCGAAGGTGAGTTCTATACCTGCACCAACATTGAGGATGGCAAATGCTCGATTTGGTGGAAGCATCCAGAATGCGAAACCATCAGACAGATTCTTTTTGCTATCACCAACAATCGTTCGTATCTTCGCGAGCGTGAAGAACTCTGGATGGAGTATCTGAAAACACTATGACCAATCATCGCAAGCATCGGGGCTACGCATCGCAACGGATGGTGGCTGATTTCTTGAAAGAGAATGGATACGAATATGCCACCAGCGCTGGTGCAGGTTCCCAAGGCAGCGACATCATCAATATCAAGAATGTTGATTTTGAAGTGAAAGCCCGCAGGGGATTTCCGATTGCTGAAGCGATGAAACAACTCAAAGAGCGTTCGAAGGAAGACCACCTGGCGGTGGCTGTTCTTCGATTGGATGGCACTGGTTCCAAAACCATTGAGAACTGGCCAGCCATTCTGACACTGGGGGCATTGGTTGAACTGCTCAAAAAAGCGGGCTACCGATGAACAACATTGCAATCTTCGTTCAGCACTTGCCGCGATTTCCATTTGCGGAATGTGCAAAGAACGGCATTGACCCCGACATGTTCTTCCCGGATAACAAACAGCAAACTGCTGAAGTCATCCATGCATTGCGGAAGATATGCGGTCAATGCGTACACAGAAAGGAGTGCTTCACCTACGCCATACGGGAAGGCATCAATCATGGGGTTTGGGCTGGTTCGTTACCAGAGGAACGCGCATTTCTTGCCGGTCTGACTGAACACAAACCAGACATTGAGAACCTTGCGCAGCGCATCGAAAGATTGGCTGCCAAAGGATTGATGCAACACCAAATTGCAAAGGAAATGGGATTTGGAGAATTAGAAATCTCCACCATCCTGACCCTTGCTGGAAGAAAGGAAGCATCATCAACAGAAAAATCTTCGTCAATCGTTTCCTCGCCCTCATCGCCATCGGTGCGCTGATGTCGGTGGTCGTGGATACGATAAACGCAAAACCAGCAACACCAGTGGTTCCCAAGGTCATCACCAAAGTGGTGTACCTGGATGAACCGCATCCAAAGGTGTTGGCAAAAAGATTGCTGACCAAAAAGCAATTTCAATGTTTGAACAAACTATTGATGAAAGAAAGTCGGTGGAATGTTCTGAGCAAGAATCCCAAGAGTACGGCCAAAGGCATCGGGCAATTACTTGATGGCACACGCCGCAATCTAGGGATGGAGCCACAGAAGAAAGATGGAACGGCACAGTTGGTTGCAACGCTGTCGTACATCCACAGAAGGCATGTCAATCCTTGCAATGCTTGGAGATTCTTCTCTCAGCATCGCTTCTACTAGAAAGGAACCGGGGGATGACACAACAAACAGCAGTTGGTGTGGTGGATTTAGATGACAACACCGCTGCATGGTTAGAGCAATACAAAAACGCCCTTGCCAAAATTAAAGAATGGCAAGAAGTTGCTGATGTGGCCAGAAGCCACCTTGAATCTGCAATCGGTGAAAATGAAGTGGCGATGTATCAAAACCGCCAAGTCATTCGATTCACACGATTCGAACAAACACGCTTTGATGTAAAGCACGCCAAAGAAATACTGCCACCGCAGATTCTTGATGTCTTAAATGTCAAAAACACTGTTCGCCGCTTCACACTGGTCGAAGAATGACCATCATTCCCAACTGGGAATCGCCAGTTGTTCCGCTACATGTGGAACCCACCATCGAACCCGATGATGATGATTTCGAAGAAGAAGAATGGGAAATGTGATGTTTGAACAATTACATTCAACACCGAAGCAAGAGATATATCTCGAACTGATTGAAACAATCAGAAAGGCATCCACCTTTGCACCGCGCAGCCAACAGGTTGCCATTGGTGCAAGTGAGATTGGTGTGGAATGTGTTCGCCGTTTGTC
>Ga0129333_10003900_pt1 | contig 13992 bp, 12 predicted proteins | sample CPB6_08_DNA_FD_94474 | JGI IMG/M metagenome (GOLD analysis project Ga0129333, IMG submission 94474) | Freshwater to marine salinity gradient microbial communities from Chesapeake Bay, USA - CPBay_Sum_0.6_0.8_DNA | ecosystem: Environmental > Aquatic > Marine > Coastal | place: USA: Chesapeake... | reverse complement strand
GCCCCCGGCAGGCAGCGGCTCTCCCGGTAAGCAACCGCAACCATCCAGCGTGGCAGCCCGTGCTGCTCCATGATGGGCAGCACCCAATCGCAACTCGCCGGGGCGTACCTCTTTCCCACCGCGTCATCGGGGCTGCTCACGTCGGGCTCCCTGACTGTGTCGGGTGTACCCAACTCGACCGGACCGGACTGCCCCAAGTCCCCTACCCATAAGTCGGTGAGTAGTGGTGTGCTGGCTCCAGCACTCGTCTCGCTCCTGTCGCCCTCCAGCACCCGGGCCACCAGTTCGGCCACCCCGATCGTTGCGAACATTCCGGCAAAAATGATGAGTACGGCAAGCAGTTGCGCCACCCCGTCCCGCCAGGTCCCGTCGGCGTACCGCGGCCGCCGCGACGGCTTTGGGGGTAACAGGGGATCGATCAACACCCCCCGGACCGTGCCCCACCCAACCATCCGCACACACGGCAGGTACCTCGGCACCGCCGAAACCCTGCACGGAAACCCCCTGCACGGAAAGAGGGGTCCCAGCCAGGCTGGGACCCCTCTCGGTAGTACTGCCGCATCCACAAGGACGCGTGATGTGATGATGGTTCAGTTGCCCAGCTTGACCCGGGAGGCACGCACCAATCGCTTCGCCGCCGTGATGGCGGCCCCGATTGATGCCGGGCTCTTGGCGAGCAGCTCGAAAGCCGTCGTCCACTCCTCGTTGTCCAGACCTTCGTCTGCGAGTCGTCGAGCCAGGTACTCATAGATGTTTTGTCCGTTTCCGGAGTTCATCTGGGCGAGCACCGGCGCACCGGCGGTATCGACCAGCTTGTCGAGCACATCCCGTGGGAGCATCTCGTTGAACTCGCTGAAGAACCGGACCAGTGTCTGCACCATGGGCCCCCCGAACGCTTCGCCCGGGTTTTGGATCATGGATTCGACTTCTTGATCGGTGAGCTTGCGCCCCCGACGTCCGGCCAGGTACCCAAGGGTCAATCCGCGCTCGCGTGCCAGCCGCAGCCACCACAGCAATGTCTCGCCGTCGGTCGCAGGGTCGTCGATGTACGCGACAAACGACTCACGGATCAAGGCATCTCGCATGACTCGGGTGTTGTACAAGATCCGGCTTGACGGGTCTTGTATCTCCGGAGAGTTTGCTATGCGCCTGATCAGATCCACGAGCATCTCGTTGTCGAGGTGGCTCTCCATGTAGTTGAAGTGGGACAAGATGTCCATGACTCCGGCTGCTGAGAAAGCCTCGTGAGCTATCTCCGCCCGCATGACTGGGTCGGAGATGTGACGGAGTTGGCGCAAGACATCACCTGGGAACGTTCGTGCCAGCAGTTTGTATCTGCTCGCTTCGATGGTCCCGAGCTGTCCATTCAGGCAGTGGATGACCGTCGCCCGTGGTGTCTTGCTCAGCACCTTCGCCACGATGCCGTCATCCGCGATGTGCGGGATCATCCAGCTTGCTGCTTGGTGTTCGAATCCGGTCTGTCCATACTCGCTCCCGACGACGTCGAGGTGCAAAGTCAGCCAGCCAACGATGTCCCGCACCCGGTCCTCCCGGGGTTGGATCATCATGGCGCTGGCCAAGGCATGGTTGGTCCCGTAGCGTTCGGCTATCTGCTCGAGCGCCACGGTGGACTGTTCGATGGCGTAGGCAGCCTTTGCCGTTCCGAGACATGTGGACATCAGGCTTTGTCGGCCCCTGTCGGTCATCTGCACGGCGGCCAAGGACGCTACCAGGCTGGTGTTCTCTTTGTTCACCAGGTCCGGCCGCAGGCAGGCCACACGTTCGAGTGCCTCGGCAGCCGTGTCATCGAACACGGCTACGCTTGAGATGAAGCTGGAGAGGAACTTGGCCTCGAGCTTCGGATCACTCGAGCACATGCTCGCCAGCTGCGGTATGTTCACGGCACACGGCCAGTTCGCGCCGACCGCCTTACCAATCACCTCGGCCAGTCCGGACTGATCGAATTCGAGCAGTCGTTCGAAGACAGAGCCGTCCACCGGCTTCTCCGGGTCCGTCAGCACCTTGTAGAGCTTTCCGGTCCGGTTTGCGTTGGAGACGATGCGTGCGGCCCTGGCTTGGTCCTCGAGGGCATCGAGGATGTAGCCAAGTTCTGCGCCTTCAAGCACTCCCTGGAGCATCTCGTTGTCGGCCCTCTTCAGGGCCGCCACCTCGACGACGCGTCGGGCTGTGTCGGTAGCTGCCGGGTTCTTCACCACGGCGAGCTTCACACCGAGCGACGCATGCCTGGCAAGCTTCTCGAGGGTGGCGGGGTCATCCGTGGACATGGCCAAGGTGGCCGCCTTCACGAATGGTCCGCGGATCAGCTGCTGGCACCTTGCCGGGTTCGGCGGGGTGACCATCTTCACTGGAGTTTCTATGTCAGCACTCAGGAGCATCTCCGCCGCGACGTCACCGTCGGGGAGGGTGCATGTGAGCAGTCTGGTGGCCAGGTTCGTACGCAATGCGTCCGACATCAGGGCCCCCTTTCTTCAGTTAGGGAATATGACCCCCTCCACAGTTCTCGCCCCGCATGGCGGGACAATCCGGTGCCGTAAGACCGCTCACGGTGGTTTTGACCCACCCTCGGGAGTGTAAAATTCACCCAACCCGGCACAGTATATTGCGTATGACGAAGAACGAAAAATTGCTCGTGATAGATGGTGGCTTTGCCACCCACCGGGCTTTCCATGCCCTCTCGTCCTCGGGTCTCTCCCGCCCGGACGGAACCCCAATCTGGGCCATCCATGGGTTCTTCACCTCCCTGGCCAAGCTGGTAGCCATGCGCCAGCCCTCGCATCTGCTCATTGCCATGGATGCTCCGGGTGGGTGCCCGTCGCGTCGTGAGGCTCTGCCGTCGTACAAGTCGAACCGCACGGCTCCCAAGCCGGAGTTCGTCTCACAGGCCACCGAACTCTCCTTGATCCTGGGCGAGACCGGTGTCCCGCATCTGGCCGTACCGGGCTGGGAGGCTGATGACATCATCGCCTCGGCGGCCACTGTCGCCGCCGCCAACGGCCTCACCTGCGAGATCTTCTCGGCGGACCGCGATTTGTACCAAACGCTCACCGATTCGGTCCGGATCGTCCGGATCGACGGGAGTACGTTTGGTCCGTCGGAGGTGCACGAGAAGTATGGGTGCTCCGCATCTCAGTACCGAGAACTCGCCGCGATGCGTGGGGAAGCCGCCGATTGCATCGACGGGGTCCCTCGAGTCGGGGAGAAGACGGCTGCCAAGATCATGGCCACCTACGCCTCCTTCGAGTCTGCCGTCGCTCCCGATTCCGGGCTCGAGTCGGTGGTGCCGGCCAAGGTGGCAGCTCTCGTGCGTGAGCATGCAGATCTGGTCCGCCGGAACATCTCGGTTGCGACCCTGCGCACCGATCTGGACGTACCCTTGCACGCCTGCAAGCTCCCCCTGGACGGGGACCGGGTCTCCTCGGTACTGCGCCGCGCGGATCTTCCCGCCGCCGCCTCCGCAATGAAGAACGCCTGCGGCTGACCCAGATTCTCCGCCCGATCCCACATACCAGCGAGAGTCTAGACGATTGCAGAACTCTCCTCACGGTAGGCCACATGCCCCTTCGTCGTTTTTTTGCCCTCAACACATCCGCCAGCGAGCATCTAGCCAAACGCTTCCGCTGGCAAAGCGACAAGCCCTTCTGGGCCGGGTTTGAGGCAAAAGTGGCCTCCCTGGCCGCAGGTGCCGCCCCTGGAGACGTCCTCGTCGATCTCGGCGGCGGCCGTCGTTGCGTGTGGCATGCCTCCGTCCCCAAGGAAGCACACCTGATCGCGGTCGACATCGATCAGGCGGAACTCGACGCCAATACCGTGGTGTCCGACAAGCGACTCGGCGACGTAGGCAAGCGACTCCCCCTCGCTGACGGTGAGGCCGACCTCATGGTCTCCCGGGCCCTTCTGGAGCATGTGGCTGATGTTCGAACTGCCGTCTCGGAGATGGCCCGCGTCATGAAGCCAGGCGGCCGCACGGTGCATTTCGTCCCGGCCCGGAATTCACTGTTCGGTCTCGCCGCCCGCCTGGGACCGTTCACCCTGCTCAAGCGTCTCGTCCACACGGCCATACCCTCAGCCGTGGGCCAGGTGGAGTTCCCGGTTTTCTACGACAACTGCACCCCCGCCGCCTTGGAGAAACTCTTCAAACAGGCGGGGTTCTCCTCGGTGAAAGTCGATGTCTGCTATGCCCAGTCCGGGTACTTCTACCCCGTCCTGCCGGCGTACCTTCTCGTGGCCCTCTACCAAGGAGTAGTGTCGCGTTTGGGGTTGCGGCAGCTCGCCGCGTACCTGGTGGTTGACGCAGTCAGGTAACTCGACGAGGCCTGACCGGATTGCTCCAGCCAGGCCTCGTCTTGTAGGGTCTCGTTAGCGTCGTCCCCGGATCAGCCGACTCACCCCGAAATGCCCGATGAGCATCCCGATGATGAAGTAGAGAGATCCGTGGATGGACATGCTCCCGACGGTCCGGTTCTCAGCGAGAACGGATGCGCCGTTGGAGGTGCCCCCTGTGTCTAGTACCGAGATCGTGGTGCTGACCGTCGTGGTCGGAACCTGCGTGGTCGAACTCGCGATGGAGCTCGGCACGGTCTCGGTGCCCGCGTTGGGCGTCACTGCCACCGTTGTGGTGGTCGCAGTGCCGCTGTTCGGGCCTGATTGTGGCTGTTGGGGTGCTGTCGTCGCCGGTGTCGTATCGCTCGTCACCGGCTTCTTCACGCTCGTTGCCGTGGCCGGGGCCGTGGCGACTGGTTCGGGGGTTGTGGTCTCGGGCGCGGGGCGCACCGCAACCACGTACCCCACGGAGTACTTGCTTCCGTCGAAGCTTGTACCCACCGCAACCAGGAACCCGGCCTTCGGCGGGGCGGAGAGCATCGAGAGCATCGAGATCGCCTGTTCGGCGCTCTCTGCTCCACCCGCTCTCCCCGCGGCGAAGATGACGTAGCCATCCATGCGCATCCCGACCTCGCCCCTGGCAGCTGCCTGGGCGAGAGGGGTGAGCTCTTCGGCGTACGTTGCTCCGTTACCAGTCGCCCAGATGTAAGCCCCGTCAGCCGCATGGGCTGCGCGACCACTTCCGAACGCGATGCTGCACAGGGCAACCACACCCAGCAGTGCCTTCCTCATGTTGATACCCCTTTCTAGGGTTGCTTGTCGGACCGCCTGCGCGGTCACATGGTTGTCTAACGTGGAAAACCGTGTGCGCTTCCCTCGCCAATACCAGAACCCCTAAACCGCACTCTGGCTGACCAAGAGGGCATACTCCATGCATGAGCCAGGAAGACCTCACCGTTCGATGTGTCGAAGATGCCCTCTGTCGGTACGCCCTCCACCTGCTCGAGATCTCCAGGGAGCACGGGTGGGACCTGCCAGCCGCCCTGCTTGCGGTCAAGCTGACCGAGACCCCCCGTCCCGGCGATGAGCCGGACCCGTCCGCGGTCTCGGTGACCTTCTCCGTCGAGCATCTCGGTACGTTCGAGAACTTCTCGGCTGAGTCCCTGGTGGGCATCTTCGCCCCGGAAGACGCCGTCGGGGTCGCGCTGGTCTGTGAGTGCTGGACGTACCATCCAGACCGACCCCCTGAGGACGCTGAGCTCCCACCGAGCAGGTATGAAGACTCCCTGGAGATCAAAGTCGCCCATGTCGTCCTGCGCGACGGCACCGAGGTGCTGGCCACCATCTACCGCGACGCTGGCCTCGACCCCTCGGCCGTCTGCACCAAGCAGTACGGGTGCGTGCCTCAGTCGGTTCGACGGGTCCTCGGCCTCCCCTCCGATCCTTGGCAGGCCCCACCCACCATGCAAGACATCCGCAGCCGCGTGTTGCCGTGGGTCGGCCTCGTCGCCCTGCGTTCGGTCCACCCCTTCGCCCACACCGCGGTGCTCGCAGACATCGCGCAGAACTCCGCCGCGATCTACGAGGACATCTCGGTGAGCCTGGGTCTGCTTGAGTCCTCTTGGGAGGATTCCCTGATTGCGGTCCGTCGCACCGGCCCGACCCGGGACAACCCCATGCTCACCGACCTCGACCTGCTCCCCGCGGCGTTCTGGGTGGACCCGCCCCTGTGGGCCCTCACCTTGGGGGACCTGATCCCTACGAGACCGGCCGCCTCGGCTGCCTTGCAAGATCTCGTGCGCCATGGCGGCATGGAACCAGCAACGTACGCCAAGGCCCTGGAGATTCTGTTCGACCCGAGGTATTGATCCATCAGTGTTGCAACCCCAGACAGGCCAGTAACGGTACTTGCCACGTCCGTATCAACCTCAAGACCAAGGAAACATCCATGCCAAACCCAACAGAAACCACCGAACCGACCTACTGCCCAGTCAACGTCAAGGACGTGAAGCCCACCGAGACGGTAACCTACGTGCGCAGCTCTGGTGAGCAGGTCACCGGCGTGGTCGAGAGCGTGAACATCGACCCGGTCCTGGGGGTAGTCGCCCTGTCGTACCTGACAAACACCCCGTATCACACCCCACCGGTGTTGACCATCCCCATCGGCACCGAAGTGCTCGTTCACTTCTGATCCCCGCCAGTCTGCACCGGTCCACGCCGGCCCGATCGAAGACCCCCGCTACGCGCGGGGGTCTTTTGCCGTCCGGCTCGCCATGTGGGCATTCTCCCACTCGATCTTCCCGGTGACTTCCTCCCCGATCCACATCGGGAGCACGAGGCCCTCCGCGGGATTCTCTATCTCCGCAGTGACGATTCCGTCCAGTTCGTTGTGGTACTCATCGATCTCCCAGACGGACTCACCCCTTCGCACCCTCCATCTGGTCTTCTCCAGGGACGTCCCGCAAAGCCCTTTGAGCTGGACGGCGACACCCATCTCCACCTGACCCTCGATCTCCACCCGCCGCTCCGACTCCCCGGGGATCTTGACTTTGCAAGTCACCGTGGCGACCCCGTCAGCAATCCTGATCCGGATCGATGTTCGGTCGTCCGCATGCAGCCAACCCTGCCAGATCCGTGCCCCCGATGCCGCCTCCACCCGCCAGGCCTCGTTGCACACCTTGAACTTTCGTTCGCGCTCAATCGCATCCATGGGATGGACCGTGCCGATATCTCGGTACCCGGCATTCCAGTGTTGCTGCCCGTCGCGCGGCACCGACGGTTGCTTGCACCCTACCACGCCCCGAAAGGAGCGAAGTAATGCCAACACAAGAGAAGATAGCCACAGCCCTGCTCACCGCTGACTTGCCGAACGAGGAAGTCGCCGGCTTGCTGCTCGAGCTGGCTGATGTGAAAACCCCGGTCAGGATGCAGACGCCTCCTTCATCGGCCTCGGTCGCGAAAGTCGCCTCCAAGGGTTGGGCCAAGGTGGCCACCGCCGTGCTCTCTGGGACCAAGGAGTTCCTGGGCTCGCGCCTGGTCAAGCACAACTCGGTGCAGGTCAAGCGCCTGCTCGCCGAGTTCGGAACCGACGAGGAGTCGCTTCGCACCCTGCACAGCTGGGCCGTCGCGAAGGACTCTGAGGCCCTGTCCCACCTCATTGTGAGGTTGGACCCCCTGTGGCTGCTCGGCACCGTCGAGGGTGGTACGAAGTACAACTCTCGGATGCTGCACACCATCGGGGCCAGAGCGGTCTCAGCAGAGCCTGGCTCACTCGACCGAATGGTCAACCTCGACCCGCAGACACGGAACATCATGCTGACGGCGGCCTCGGTCGAGGTCGCGACCGGTCATGTACCGAACTGTGATCTCGGTCGGTTGTTGTCCTTGGTGGACACCAACGGCCAACGGGAGATCACCCGCTACCTGTGCCGAGCCTTCAATCAGCCAGTCTCCAAGAGCATGCTGGACCAGATAGTCAAGCACCCCGCCGCCTGGAGTGAGGTGCTGAGCATCGGGTTCCCGTCCGCCCCCTCCTACGAGGAGTCGGCCGCCCGGATGCTCATCACCGCCAACCCGGACTGCGCCCTGTTCGTCCTGTCCTCCAACTGGGACCAGAGCCTCTTCGAGGTGCTGCTCGGGTTGGACCGGTTCGATGTCATCAACGCGATGCTCTCGGACGAGCGGGTGAAGATCCTGACGCCCCAGGAGCTGACCAAGGCCCTCATGGCCCTGCCCTCAGCTGCGAAAAGTCAGCAGGGATACCGACCTGACACCGTCAATCGGAACCTCCTGCGGCTCATCGATCACGAACTCGAGACCGGGCCCCTGCTCGCCTATCTGCGCAACTGCGATGACCAGACTACCTGGAAGTGGTTGTGCGGGGAGTTCTCGCAGAAGCCGCGTCCGGGTGAGGTGCAAGCGCTGATGGATGATCCAGGTTTCGCCTTCGGTTGGGTAACCGTGCCGGTCTCCGGCTCGTACCAGTACCGTCCGGTCAAACCGGAGGATGTATCCACGACCCTCGCCTACCAGTTCGAAAAGATCGTCAACCAGCCATGGTGCGACGAGATGGTGGATGCCTGCGGGTACAAAGCGTTCGAGGACCTCCTGCGCACGTACAACCAGGTTGGTCAGAACTACATCGCCAAGCGGTTCACCGCCGCCCTGGGGAACGACGTCACCTTGTGGCGCTCAACCATCGCCCAGTTTGCGACCTCGAAGCTCTCCATCGGGAAGACCCTCTCTGCCGCCCGCCGCCTCGGCGCGGCCCGCAGTTAGACTCCCGGGCACCATCCAAGCTCAACCTCATCGAAAAACGAACCGGTCCTGGAGGACCGGTTCGTTTTCGTTTACCGGCTCAGCGGAGACGTCGGACCGGGTCGTTCTCGATGAATTTCTTCGCCTGTGCGAGGTTGAGGTTCCGCCGCTGCCCAGGCGACATGCCGCCGAAGTAGCCACCGCCGATACCCATCGAGTAGGCATGCTCCAGGCATTCTCGCCGCACCGGGCACCCCCGGCAGACGTTCAAGACGTCCTCGCTGATCGCATGACCGGCCTCGACGAAGAAATGCCCGATCGTCAGTTCGGCGCATGCGGTGCGATTCAGCCAAGTGAACTTCTCAGTGCTCATATCCTCTCCGGGCAGTTTGACGCCCTCACCCTTCTTCACGGTCCGAACCGTTACCCTTGTGGCAACTCGTTCTTTGTTGATGATGTTGTCGTGCCCTGACATGGTTCCTCCTGTGTTGTTCATGCACGCACCGCCACGGCGTTGGCTTCGTCGTCGAGCTCGACTTCGATGACGGCGTCAGCCGCATCCTCGAGACCACCGACGTGGCTGATTAGAAAGATCTGCCCGTGTGTCTGTTTCAGACCGCGCAGGGCATTGAGTATCGAGAGACGTCTGGCAGGGTCCTGACTACCGAAGCACTCATCCAGGATCAAGAAGCCCGCCCCGCCTGCACCATGACGCTCGGAGACGACGCTCGCCAGGCCCAGCCGGACGGCCAGGGCGACCAGGTCCGTCTCTCCCCCGGAGAGATCCGAGATCGGTCGGACCACCCCGCGGTCCCGGACGGAGACGTTGTACTCCGAATCGAACTGAACCGCGTCGAAGCGTCCCTCGCTCAGGCGTCCCACGAGCTCTGAGACGGTCCCCTCCAGTGCCGGTCGCAGTTGCTGGGCCCAGGTGCTCTCGACTCGCTCCAGGACCTGACTTGCGTACATGGAGACCTGAGCCTGACCATCGATCTCGGCCCGTCTCGCCTCCTCCTCGCGCACCCTCTCGATGTCCCGGCGGATGCCACGTTCCCGCTCACCGGCGGCGGCCAGGCTCGCTTGTACGTCGCTGGCTATCTCGGCCTCGGACCGGCGGGCCTCGGTCTGCAGTTGCAACCGCTCATGGGCAAGCTCGAGGTCCAAGGAGAGATCGCTCTCCTGCCTGGCGCGCGTGTGCTCCCCGAGCCGTTCGACGGCCGCGGCCAGGCCCCGCTCGAGCGTGGCTCGCTGCTCGAGCCTGGCAGTGCGCACCAGCCCCACTTCCCGGGCCTGGGCGACCAGGTTCGCCTCGACCATGATCTCGGCCCGGCGCGTGTAGAGGCTCTGTAAATCGACCGCCTCCCCGCCCAGACGCTCCAGCTGGCCGAGGTACACATCCCGCCGTCTGACGACCTCTCCGCGCTCGGACCCCAGCCTTCCCGACCGCTCGATGATCCTGAGGGTCTCGCGCACCTCGGCCTCGAGCGATTTCGCCTCTGATTCGAGGGACTCCACCGTCTGCTTCGCTTCCAGGCCCTGGGCATGGATGTCCTCCATCTCCCGCTCGGCCGCTGCCAAGCGATCCTCTGCCGCACGGAGGTGCTCTGCTTGGTGTTCCGCGCTGATCGACTGTCCACAGCTCCGGCACTCCCCCTCGAGGTTCGCCGCCGCATCCCGCTCGCGCCGTCCCGCCTCGACCCGTTCCCGCGCCGCAACGTAGGCCTCCCGCAGGCTCACACGCTGCGAGCCCGCCGCCTCCAGTTGTCCGTGCACTCGACTGAACTCCAGTTGCCGCGCCTCGAGGTCGGTCCCCTCGGCGGTCGCGAGTGCCTCGTCGATCTCATCGAGCCGTTGTTCACATCGGGCCACCTCCCCCCGCAGGACCTTGATTTGGTCGAGTTGACGGTTGCGCGCCTCCCCCTCGGCGATCAGCTTCTCCACCTCGGCCGCCTCCACCCGCAGGTCCTCAGCGCTCCTCTCCGGTGCCTGGATCGGCTCGGGCACCACCAGATTCTCCAGCTCGGCTGTGGCCCGCGCAACCTCGACCTCGGCCGCATGGGCAAGAGCATCGAGCCGCGCCAGGTGCGCCTTGGCCGCCTGGTAGGCGGTCTCGAGCTCACCACCGGCCGCAATCTCGGCATCGAGAACGGCAAGTTGCGCCCTGGCCGCATCGAGGGCCGCGTTCAACGCCGCCGCTTCGTCCTGGACGGCCGTGAGTTCGGCCTCGAGCTCCATCGTGGACCTCCCTGTCCCCAGCGCCCGCAACACGTCCCGTCTCTGGCGGAACTCAGCCCGCGCCAGTTCTTTGGCCCGGGTGATGACGTCCAGACGGAGCAGCCTGGAGAGCGTCTGTCCGCGGTCCGCCGGTCGCATCGATGCCAGTCCGTCGAGTTCCTTTTGTTGGGCGTACGTGGCGAGCTTGAATCCACGCGAGTCCATGCCGAGGATTTTCGTGACCTCTGCCGTGACCTCCCGCGCCCCCTCGGTGATGGCGACTTCGTTGGCGTACAAGATCGCACTCGTCAACTTGCTGTCCCTGCGGCGCTTCACCTCGTATGACACCCCGGCCACGTCGAAATGGAGCTCGACTTCCAGGCCCTCGAGTTCCCCTCCCTTGCGGATGATGCGCTCGATGTTGCCCCGTCCGTTGCGGCTCTCTCCGTACAGCGCGTACAAGACCGCCTCGAACAGGGTTGATTTCCCCACCCCGTTCGATCCCGAGACAAGGACGACCTGGTCCGAGTCCTCGAAGTGAAGTTCTGTGTCGGCATGCCGCCTGAAGTTGCTCAACCGGATGTACGAGATCACTGACCCTCCCTCCCCGCTTCCGTCCCGACGAGGGATTTGGTCTTGTCGAGCACCGGCGTCCTGAGGTTCTCCGGCACCAAGCGCTCCACCTCGGCTGCTACCGCAGCGTCAAAGGCCGCCGTGCTGTCGGCACGCTCGCCTTGGGAGCCGATCTCGAGACTCGGGTACTTCACGGTGATTTCGTAGTGGAGGGACTTCTTGGCCGCCGCCCGGACCTTGGCGACGTCGACGAGGGACCACAGATCGCGGCTCACGCCGTTCACGATCTGACCGACCACGCATCCCGCCACGTCAGCCTCCCCGATGCGCGTGATGAGCAACTCGGCTAGTTCACCGGCCTCGAGACCGGCTCCTTCCACGACGGGGAGACGGAACATCGACCTGGTGGGCAAGTGCACTGGTGTAACCGAGGTCTCCGGACCGTCGACGACGATCCGCAGGTACCCGCGCTGCTCCCCGTTGTCCCGGATGTCCCTGAAGCCCATGTTCTCCGGGCTGCCGGCGTACCAGACGTTCTTGGCGACCCCGCTCGCACCCAGGTTCACCGGTCCCTGTTTGTGCCAGTGCCCAAGCGCCGCGTACGACCAGTCCCGGAGCAAGGTGTCGGCCTCGATGGCATACTCCCGCCCGAGGGATCTCAGGAAAAGCTCGGATCCCGTCGCCACCCCGTGTGCGGTCAGGATGTTCAAGTGCCCGTCGCTGGGGAGGATGACGCTCTGGTCGATCTCCTTCAAGACGTCATGCGGCACCGCATGCACGGCAACCCCGTCGAGACCCTTGGGCCGGATGACTTCGTACTGGTTCGTGACCACATGGAGGTTCTCCGTTCCCGCCAGGAGATCCAGCCAGCACGCCTCCTTGCGGCTCCGGGGTAGTTCGTGGTTCCCCGCGATGACCACGACAGGCGCGATCGCGGCCAGCTTCCTGAACAGCTTCTGGGCAACCAACATGTAGCGGATGTCGGTTTTCGGCTTCTCCAGCACGTCGCCGGAGTGGATGATGAGATCCGGGCCCCAGGCCAGGATGTCGTTCACCACGTTGTTCATCGCGCGCACGATGTCCTCCCCGCGTTGGTTGTTGCCTGCCGCGCTCAAAGCTGGGTAGGCCTCGTAGCCCAGGTGGGTGTCGCTGAGGTGTGCGATGCGCAGGGACATGAGGGCAACTGTGCCCACCGGCATGTCCACGACACTTCCCGCTCCGAGTTTCCACCGACTCGCCCTTCGCCCGGAGGACCTCTCGGCTTGTGCCGCAACAGGGGTCTTACCGCACTATCACCTGGCATGGATGTGCGCACAGAAACTGCCCCGGTTCGCCACGGCTCCGCTCACGTCTTGGCACATGCCTGGCCCATGGGCTCGTGGAACCTGCCGGTCCTGTCCCCAGACACCGAACTTGCCGGGGACGAGTCGCTGGCCTTGGTGCAGAACCTGGCCGCAAGCCTGCCCGAGTCGGTCGCAGACTCGATCTCGAGGTTCAAGTCCCGCCCTCCGCACGAAGGGGTCATGCTCTTCACGGGCCTCCCCCTTGGCGAGATTCCGCGCACCCCTCCATCCCCCCGCTCCGCGATCGGCAAGGAACGGGTCTCAGAGACGGTGCTGCTCACCGTCGCCTCCGCCTTCGGGCACGCCGTTGGGTACGCCCCCGAGCACGGAGGGGACCTCGTGCAAAACATCGTTCCGGTCGCCTCTACAGCGGATCGCCAGGTCTCCACCTCCTCCAAGGTGCGGCTCGAGTTTCACACCGAGGCAGCCTTCCACCCTCACCGCCCGAAGTACCTCCTGCTTCTCTGCCTGCGCGGCGATCCGGCCGCAGCGACGACCGTGTGCTCGGTGCGTTCCGCCGTCGCCACACTCTCAGATGAGGTCGTGAGTGTCCTGCGTGCACCCCGCTTCGCGACCGGGGTGGATGAGTCGTACCTGGGGTACAAGTCCGAGAAGTTGGGAGCCCCCATTCCCGCCGTCTCCGGACCCGAGGGCTCCGAAGCGATCTGCTTCGACGGCGATTTGATGCAGGGCCTTGACCCCGCGGCCGCTGATGCCCTCGAACAGCTGCGCAGCGCCATCGATGCAACCCAGTTGTCAGTCGTCCTCACCGCAGGCGATCTGCTCGTCGTGGACAACGACATCGCGGTACATGGACGCTCCCCGTTCTCCCCGCGGTTTGACGGAACCGATCGCTGGTTGCAGCGCACCTTCGTGGTCACCGACCTCGAGGCCTCCGCATCAGAACGTGTCGGTCGCATCATCACCACAGATTTCTCCGCGTAGAGGCCCGCAGTCATCCGAGATTCAGGCTCCGTCTAAACATTGGCTAACCTTCCTCTCACCTGAGCCCGGGTTCAACCCCCAACGTCATCAACCATTCGGTTATTTCTCCCCCATACCCCTGCATCTCACGGACTCCCCTCAGACCCTACTCCATGCCTCAGGTGATCAAGCAGCAAAGTCCCCGGACCGAGCTGCACTGGTTGCCCTGGGGAGTTCTTGAAAGGTTCCTCTCGAAGTATGTGTCTAGGCACATGGGCGGGCCGATCGGGGACGAGGGACCTTTACCACTTGCGCCCTCCAAGTGAACCTTCCCGAAAGG
>Ga0129333_10003899_pt1 | contig 13995 bp, 12 predicted proteins | sample CPB6_08_DNA_FD_94474 | JGI IMG/M metagenome (GOLD analysis project Ga0129333, IMG submission 94474) | Freshwater to marine salinity gradient microbial communities from Chesapeake Bay, USA - CPBay_Sum_0.6_0.8_DNA | ecosystem: Environmental > Aquatic > Marine > Coastal | place: USA: Chesapeake... | reverse complement strand
CATGTACTCCTGGGTGCCGCCGATGCCCGACGCGATGCTCCGGTAGAAGCGGTTGCCGAGGATGCGTTCGGCCTGCGCCCAATCACGGGCGCGGCGACGGACGAGGTCGTCGAACGCAGCGGTCGCGTCGAGGGCGACCGCGTCGAGCGCGCCCGGCCACGGCCCCTCGATCCGCTGGGGCATGTTGGAGAGGCGTCCGACGCCGAGCGCGTCAGCGAGACGCCGGGCCGGATCGATGGTGACGACGACGGCGCGCCGCCCGGAGGCGGCCACGGCCACGCCGAGCGCCGCCGCCGTCGAGGTCTTGCCCACCCCGCCGGTGCCGACGCAGACGACGACGTCGCAGCGCCCGACGAGTCCGCCGAGCGGACCGGCGCCCGTCACGGGGTGACCTCCGAGGTGTCGGTGCGGCCCGTCCCCTCGGGCAACGCCCGGACGCCGGCGAGGAGCTCCCCGGCGAGTGCGGCGACGTCGGACGGACCGAGTGCGACCCCGGGGCGCCGCCCGAGAGGGAGCCGGGGCAGCGGCAGGAGCTCCCCGAGCCGATCGAGCTGTTCCGCCTCCCGGCGTCGACGCCCGTCGTCGAAGGCGGTGGCCGCCCGGATCGCGTCGAGGAGCCCGCCGTCGACCGGCGTGGCAGCGTCACCCGGTCCGTCGGTCGTCGGGTGCGCGGCGGGCAGGGTCTCGCACGCGTTCACCACGACGGGACCGAGCGCCACGCCGACGTCGTCCTCGAGCACGAACGCCACCTCCACGACCTCGCTGACCGGTGTGTCCTCGGCGAGGGTCACGAGCAGCACCTGGGTGCGGGCCGGGTCGGCGAGCATCGCGGCGACGGCGGTCGCCTGTTCGGCGATCGGGCCGAACCGGACCGCGTCACCGAGCCCGGCGGCGGCGCGCAGGAAGCTCACCGCATGACCGGACGAGGGTGCGTCGACCACGATCACGTCGGCGGCCCCGGCCTGTTCGAGCTGGCGGATCTTGCCGAGCACGAGCAGATCGCCGATGCCGGGGACACCACGGCCGATCACGTCGCCGAGCCCGCCGTCGAGCAGCCGCCGGGCGATCCGATGCAGGCCGCGGGCCCGCAGGTACTCGCCGAGTGCCTCGTCGGCGTCGACGACGCAGACGCGGACCGGTGCCGCCTCGCCGTCGCCGCCCGGCACCGGCTCCGGCGACGGCGGGACGTCCACCGGCTCGTACCCGAACGGCCCGCCACCGAGGAGACCGTCGAGGCTGGTGCGCCCCTCCACGTCGACGACGAGGACCGATCGTCCGACCGCTGCGGCCGCCCGGGCGTACGTCGCCGTCACCGTCGACGACCCGACTCCGCCCTTCCCGACGACGACGACGACCCGGGAGGATGAGAAGAAGTGCGCAGGGTCCAACGGAGTTCGCAGTGCGGCGGTCCGGTCGGACGATCCCGGCCTGCCTGGTCGCGGACCGCCCCGATCGGCGAAGCTGGGAGGGTGCCTCGACCGACACTAGCCCTCCGGGGTCTCTTCGCCGTCCTGGGCTGTGTGCTCGCCGTCCTGACCGTCGCGGCTCCTGCGGGTGCTGCCCCGCTGGCGTCGGTGGGCGACGAGGAGGTCGTCGAGGTCGTCGAGGTGAGCGGGCTGTTGGACCCGGTCCTCGTCGACTTCGTGGAGGGTCGGATCGACCGTGCGAACGAGCGTGGTCTGCGCACCCTCGTGTTGCGGTTCAACAGTCCGGGTGCGGTCGTCCCCGACGAGCGGATCGTCGATCTCGCCCGCAGGATCCGTGACTCCGAGGTCCCTGTCGCGATCTGGGTCGGCCCGTCGAACGCGCAGGCGCGTGGGGCGGCCGCACAGCTCGTCGCAGCAGCCCGACCGGCGGGGATCGCCCCCGGTGCGAGGATCGGTGCCAGCGGGGCGCAGATCCTGCCCGCCGACGAGTTCGGTGTGCTCTTCGGCGACCTCGCCAACCGGATGCGCGACAGCTTCGTGGGCTACGAGGACGCGGTCGGCGCCGGGCTGCGCGAGGCGCCGAGTGTCGGCGACTTCGTGATCGGCCTCGACGGGGTCGCCACCCGTGAGGTGACCGTCGACGGTGTCGTGCAGCGGGAGCCGGCGACGGACGTGCGGTTCGTGCAGCTCTCGCTCGGGTCGGAGCTCCTGCACACGGTCGCGAGCCCCGCGGTCGCCTACCTGCTGTTGGTGATGGGGCTCGGGCTGCTGCTCTTCGAGCTCTACACGGCGGGCATCGGTCTCGCCGGTCTGTGCGGCGCGGCGTTCACGGCACTCGGGTGCTACGGGCTCGGGGTGCTGCCGTTCCGCACCTGGGCGCTCGTGCTCCTCGTCGGTTCGTTCATCGCGTTCGCAGTCGACGTGCAGACCGCCGTGCCGCGACTGTGGACCTGGATCGGCGTCGCACTGTTCGCCGTCGGTACGGTCGCGCTGTACGACGGGGTGACGATGAGCTGGGTGCCGATGGTGTCGGCGCTCGCCCTCACGCTCGTGGTGTTCCTGCGGGGGATGCCGGCGATGGTGCGGAGCCGGTTCTCGGTGATCGGGCTCGGCCGTGAGTGGCTCGTCGGTGAGGGCGGGGTCGCAGCGACCGACGTCGCAGCGGACGGTGTGGTCGTGGTGCGCGGTGCGCAGTGGCCGGCGCGTTCGATCGGCACGGCGGACGTGACACCGGGCGACCGGGTCACCGTCGTCGACGCGGACGGGGTGACCCTGCTCGTGACGCTGGCCGACGAGGCGACGCCCGCCGCCACCTGACCGCGTTCTCGCAGGTCAGGCCCGACGTCACGTTTCCGGTCTCGGGCTTGTACCGGCCCGGGGTGCCCGGGTATGGTCCCCGGCGGGGGTGTCCGATGTCACGTCGGATGCGATGCACTCGGCTAGGGGGCTGATCGAGTGAGCGCACAGCGGTACGAAGAAGAGGACTGGCAGCGCCGAGCGGCGTGTCGGGGTCCGAGGAACGCGGCGGTGTTCTTCCCGCCGCCCCGCTTCGAACGCAAGCACGAGAAGGCGGATCGCGAGGCGAAGGCCAAGGCGATCTGCCGCACGTGCGGCGTGCGGACGGACTGCCTCGCCTACGCGCTCCAGATCCGTGAGCAGCACGGCATCTGGGGCGGGATGAGCGAGAACGAACGCCGTCAGGTCCTGCTCGAGCGCGAAGCGAGCTGACCCGGCGGCCTCTGGGCCGTCGCTCAGACCGGATCGGGCAGGCGGGGGCCGCCGATCCGCAGATCACCGCGGCGCCGGGTCATCCCGCGTTCGTCGAGCAACGCCACGAGCGGGAGGGCGTACTTGCGCGTGCAGCCGAGGGCGTCGCGGATCTCGGCGACCGTGACCCCGTCGGGCCGGTCGCGGAGCAACCGGGCGACGACCGCACCCGCCCGTTCGATCGCACCGGCCGAGAAGTGCACGCCGTCGCGGGCGACGACCGTGCCCCGCCGAACCAGCTCCCGCAGCTCCGCCCGGTCGACGCCGTCGGCGGGCGGCGGTGCGAACGGTGACGCGTCGAGCTCCCGCACGTAGGGGTGGTCGGCGAGCGGGTCGACGGGCACGCCGACCGTCGCACGACCGGCGGCCACCACGACGTCGTCGAGGGTGGTGAGGACCGCTCGTTCCCGCTCGTCGAGGGCGACCGTGTCGAGGCCGAGCGGGCCGGCCGTCGTCACCCGCTCGCGCAGCGACGCACGCACGTCGTCGAGCACCCCCGGATCGACGACCCAGCGCCCGACCGACGCCTCCCGTCGCTCCGCCGTCAACCGTTCGAGTTCGTCGACCTCCACCCACCCGCGTTCGGCGACGACCCGGTCGACCGACCGGTCGGGCCGGGCGCGTGCGGCCGGTCGGCGCGGATCGACGTCGAGGATCTCACCGCCACCGATCGTCTCGCGACGTCCCGACTCCCGCAGCACGAACCGGTCACCGGGGAGCAGCGGCAACGCCCACGGCAGGTGCATCCGCACGAACCCGGAGCCGCCCGCCGGGATGGCCGACCCGCCGAGCACCCGCAGGCGCACGGGCACCTCGCCCGAACCGACGTAGGCGACGTGCGCGCCCCGCCGTGACACGTCGTGGCCGAGCGCGTCGAGCACCGACAGCGACGCGTCGACCGTGCGTGTGCGATGCCACTGCCCGCCCCGCACCAGCGCGTCACCCCGCGCGACCTCGGTGTGCGCGACCCCGGTCAGGTTCACGGCGACCCGGGCGCCGGGTGCGAGCTCGTCGACACGGTCGTGGTGGTTCTGCAGCGCGCGCACCCGCACCCCGCGGTCCGCCGGCAGGAGGGTCAGCTCGTCGTCGACGCGGAGCACACCGCCGGTGAGTGTCCCCGTCACCACCGTGCCCGACCCGCGGGCGGCGAAGACCCGGTCGACCCACAGGCGCGGGCGGCCGCGGTCGGCCGACGTCGGCATCGTCGCGGTCAGGTCGTCGAGCGCCGCGCGCAGGGTCTCCACACCGAGGCCGGCGGGCACGTCGACGTCGATGATCGGGGCGTCCTCGAGGAAGGTGCCGCGGACGTGTTCGGCGACGTCGAGGCGGGCGAGCTCCCGCAGGTCGTCGTCGCAGAGGCCGACCTTCGTCAGCGCGACGATCCCGTGCCGCAGACCGAGGAGGGAGAGGATCCGCAGGTGCTCCTCGGACTGGGGCTTCCAGCCCTCCGTCGCTGCGACGACGAACAGGCACGCGTCGACCGCACCGACCCCGGCGAGCATGTTCTTGATGAAGCGGACGTGCCCGGGCACGTCGACGAACGCCACCCGTCGACCCGACGGCAGCTCGGCCACGCCGAAACCGAGGTCGATCGTCATCCCGCGGGCCTTCTCCTCCGCCCAGCGGTCGGGGTCGGTGCCCGTCAGCCGGTGGACGAGCGTCGACTTGCCGTGGTCGACGTGACCGGCGGTGGCGACGACGTGCACGGGATCACGCTAGGGCGACGCGTGGGCGAGGGCACGGGTGGCGCGGCGCAACGCGACCGCAGCCAGCAGCGCCGTGCAGGCGGCGAACCCGGCGACCGCAGGCATCCCCCAACGCTCGAACAGCCAGCCGCCGCAGACGGCACCGCCGGCGCGGCTGACCGTGCCGACCGTGTGGGTCAGACCGATCACCCGCCCCGGGGCCGAGCGGTCGACCTCGGTCGCGAGCGCCAGCCCGGACACGAACCCGAACTCGTAGGTGCCGAGGAACAGCACGAGTGCCAGGACCCCGACCCAGGCCCGGTCCCCGGCCACCGCGACGCCGACGAGCGCGATCGACATCCCGAGGATGCCGCGGCGCACCGCCCGCGGCGGTCCCCAGCGGTCGGTGAGCACGGTCGCCGCGCCCGACGCGCCGAGCTCGGTGACCGCGAGCGCCACGGCGGCGACGCCGATCGTCCCCGCTCCGAAACCGAACGACCGGTCGAACCACGCCCCGAACACGGTGAAGACCGCCACGGCGGAACTCCACACGAGCGCGGTCACGGTGACCGTCGCGAGCGCGCCGGTCGGCAGCGCGACCCGGGCCCGCTGCCGGCCGCGCACACGCGGTTCGCTCGGCCGTGGGCGTGCGGTGCCCGGCACGACGTGGACGGGGTTGTCGTGCAGGCGTGCGAGGACGAGCACGGCGGCTGCCAGACCGACGACGGCAAAGGTGACGAACGGGCCGCGCCACGACGAGAGCGCGATGACGACCGCCGCGGTGGGCGCGCCGACGAGCAGCGACGCCGCCCACGACGTCTCGAACAGCGCCATCGCCCGGCCACGGACGGCGAAGGGGTACCGACCGCCGATCCAGAGGTGCCCGGCGGTGACGAAGACGACCCCACCGATGGCGATGCCCGCGTACCCGACGAGGAACGCGGCCGGGTGCGCGACCGCGGCGGCGACCAGGCAACCGAGCGAGCTCACGACGAGCCCGGCGGCGACGAGGCGCCGCTCCCCCGAGGTGGCGGCCCGGCGGCCGACGGCGACCGCGGCGAGCCCGGTCAGCTCGGCGATGCTCAGCAGCGTCGCCATGGTCCCGATGCCGACGCCGATCCCCGATGCGACGACGGGGAGGAACGCCGGGATCCAGCGCAGCGACGCGTTCGACGCCGTCTTCGCGATCGTGATCGTCGCGAGCTCGGCGCGTGAGCCGAGGGCGGGCGTGGGCGTGGTCGGCCCGGGGGTGGTCACGCGGTGCGACCGCGGAGCACGGCGGCGATCTCGGCGTCGTCCGCCTCCTCCACGGTGCGCAGGTCGACCTCGGTGTGGCCGTCGCGGACGCGGGCGATGATCGGCCGTTCGCCCGGCCCACGCAGACGGAGCGCGTCGAGGTGGTCGCCCCGGACGCGCACACCCGCGGAGGGGATCTCGACACCGGGGAGGGTCCCGCCGCCCGGGACCGCGGCGAGGTCGACCGGTGTCCCGACCCCGAGCGCCTCGGCGCGGGCGCGGAGTCCGTCGACCGTGCGGGTCGCCATCCGCCAGAACGGGAGTGAACCGGCCGTGCGGTCGAGGTAGGCGAGCGCGACCTGCTGCAGCGCGCCGAGGACGAGGCCACCGGGTCGGAGCGCCCGGGCGAGCGGGTGCGCGGCGCACGCCGCGACGAGGTCGGCCCGCCCGACGATGATGCCCGCCTGCGGGCCGCCGAGCAGCTTGTCGGCGCTGAAGAGCACGACGTCGGCCCCGGCCCGCAGGGTCTGGCGTGCCGCCGGTTCGCCGTCGAGCCACGCGGGCGGCGGGCCGTCGAGCCACGGGCACGCGGCGTCGAGCAGACCGCTCCCGATGTCGGCGACGACGGGCACGCCGAGGCCGGCGAGGTCGTCGACCTCCACGCCTTCGGTGAACCCGACGATGCGGTAGTTCGACTGGTGGACCTTCAGCACGGCGGCCACGTCGGCCCCCGGCGTCGTCACCGCACGTTCGAAGTCGGCGCGGCGGGTGCGATTCGTCGTGCCGACCTCGACGAGGCGGGCGCCGGACTGCGTCATCACCTCGGGCACCCGGAACCCGCCGCCGATCTCGACGAGTTCACCGCGGCTCACCGCGACCCCACGCCCTGCCGCGAGCGCACCGAGCACGAGCAGCAGCGCCGCGGAACAGTTGTTCACCACGAGCGCAGCCTCGGCGTCGACGAGCCGTGCGAACAGCGCGGCGACGTGGTCGCTGCGCGATCCCCGACGGCCGTCTGCGAGACGGAGCTCGAGGTTCGTCGGTGTCGCCACCGTCGTGTAGCCGAACGGCGCCCGCCCGAGGTTGGTGTGCAGCAGCACCCCGGTCGCGTTGATCACCGGTTGCAGGAGCCTGCGCCGCACCTCCTCCGCCTCGGCCGCCGCGTCGGCGACGCGCCCTTCGGCGATGACCCGCCGGGCCACGTCGACGAGCAGGGGTTGGGGGAGACCGGTGCCGCGGAGCGACCGCGCGAGCGTGTCGACCGACGGCGGTCGATCGGAGCTGCGGGGTGGGTCGGCGGCGGTGTCCACGGCGGCGTGAGCCTACCGGCGGACCGGATCGGGTCGACCGGGCCGGTCAGTCCGCCGGGGCGTCGAACGCCGCGGCCATCGCGTCGAGCAGCCGGGCGGAGCAGCCGGCGATGTCGACCGGCGGGATCGCCTCGCCCACGACACGGTCGGCGAGGGCACGGAACGCGTCGCCGGCCGGGCCGGGGTGGAGGGCGACCGGGTCCCCGACGTCGCCGCCGGCGGAGACGGTCGCGTCGATGGGGAGCCGGGCGAGGAGGGGCACCCCGATCTCCGCGGCGAGCTCCTCGCCGCCACCGGTGCCGAAGATCTCGTGCGTCGAACCGTCGGGTGCGACGTACACCGACAGGTTCTCGATGACACCGGCGACGCGCAGGAAGCTCTTGCGGGCCATCGTCGCCGCGCGTGCGGCAACCTTCTGCGCGGCGCGGGCCGGGGTGGTGACGATGAGCAGCTCGGTGCGCGGCAGCATCCGTGCGAGCCCCATCTGCACGTCACCCGTCCCCGGGGGGAGGTCGATCAGGAGGTAGTCGAGCGCGCCCCACTGCACGTCCTCGAGGAAGTGCTGCACGGCCCGGTTGAGCATGAGCCCCCGCCACATCAGCGCGTCGGTCTCGTCGTCGACGAGGAACCCCATCGACACGACCTCGAGACGGCCGTCGCCGACCGCCCGCTCGTTCGGGAGCATCCTCTTCTCGCCGGGAACGGTGCGCAGGCGTCCGTCCACACCGAGCATCCGCGGGACGGAGAACCCCCAGATGTCGGCGTCGAGCACCCCGACCGTGCGGCCGGTGGCGGCGATCGCCGCCGCGAGGTTCACGGTGACCGAGCTCTTGCCGACGCCACCCTTGCCGGAGGCGATCCCGACCACCCGGGTGGTCGGTGGCACGGCGGTGTCCGGCGCCTTCTCGCGCACGTTCCACCGGGCGCGAGCCATCGCCGCCGACTTCTGTTCGGCGGTCATCTCGGTCCAGGTGATGGTGACGGCTGCGACGCCCGGCATCGACCCGACCCGGGTGCGGACGTCGGACTGGATCTGCGCCCGCAGCGGGCAGCCGGCGGTCGTGAGCGCCACGGTGACCTGCACCGTGCCGTCGGGTTCGACGGTCACCTCGCGGGCCATGCCGAGGTCGACGATGTCCGAGCCGAGCTCGGGGTCGACGACCCCGCGGAGCATGGCGAACACGTCGTCGGGCGAGGGCGGCGGCGCGGGCGACGTCGGCATGCACCGATGCTAGGAACGGGGCATCCCGGCAGGGGATGCCGAACGCCGGAATTCCTCCTATGCTCGTGGGCGCAATCCCGTTCTGGAGGTCCTTGTGATCACGCTCACCGACACCGCCTCGAAGAAGGTCAAGGAGCTCATCGACGCCGAGGGCATCGAGGGGCTGGCGCTGCGGGTCGCCGTGCGGCCCGGCGGCTGCTCGGGCTTCAGCTACGAGATGTTCTTCGACACCGAGATCTCGGCCGAGGACCATGCGACGTCGTTCGGTGACGTGCAGGTCGTGGTCGACCCGACGAGCGCCCCGCTCCTCACCGGTGCGACGCTCGACTTCAAGGACGGGTTGAACCAGCAGGGGTTCTCGATCAACAACCCGAACGCATCGAAGACCTGCGGCTGCGGCTCGTCCTTCAGCTGAACCGCTCCGGGGCGACCGACCGTCAGGCGGCGCCCCGACGCAACACGATCGTCTGCAACGCCCGACCGACGTAGCCCGCCTCGTCGAAGAGGTCCGCGTCCGACAGGCCGATCCCGCTGCGCTCCCAGTGACCGACGGACCGTGAGGCGAACCACTCGCCGTCCGGGGGTCGGACCAGGTACACGGTCAGGTCGGCGTTGGCGAAGGTGAACCCGGGCGGGTCGGCGTTCCGGCCGAGCGCGTTCCCGCAGTCGGCGAGCGGGCAGATCCGTTGGAACGGCGACGACGGCACGCCGTCCACGATCGGCGGCGCCCACATCCACGCGGTCGTCGGGCCCGGCTCTATGGTCTCGCCCGGCGGGTACCGCATGGCGACGGCCGACCCGAACCCGAGTGGCCCGTCCAGTCGTCCGGCGAGGAAGAACGGGCCGTCGACCGCGTCGGCGAGGCGGGGGGCCGTCACGGCAGTCGTCGGCACGTCACCGAGATCGCCGGGGACCACGTGCAGGCCGGACGCAACGGCGCAGGTGCGTCCGTCGTCGTCGAGCAGCGCGGCGGTGGTCGCGGCGAGGGATCGGCTCTGCCGCACGATGGACGCCTCGACGTGGAACCCGGCCATCGGCACCGGGCGCGGCACCTCGACGGTCAGACGGACGAGCTGCAGGTCGGGCACGAGCGCCTCGAGCTCGCCGGCGAGGACACCGGCGACCGGGCCGGCGTGACAGGCCCCCGGATCCCACGGCCCGCGTGCGGGCGTGTTGCCGACGTACCGGTCGCCGTTGCGGGAGAAGAACGCCTCGGTCATCCGATTCCTCCTAGATGCGCGCCAGTGCGGCAGCGAGTTCCCGTTCGTCCCAGGTGAAGTCGAGGCGTTCGACGACGACCCCGCGCGCGTCGGCGACGACGAGGCTCGGCTCGAACGTCAACCCGTAGGCATCGATCGCGGGCGTGAACTTCGACCGCAACGGATCCTTGGTCCGGCCGACGTCGGCGTAGACCTCGCTGTGCACGACCACGAGGTCGGGACGTGACGCGACGGCTGTGACGAGCTGTTCGAGCACCGGGCCGCACACGTTCGTCTGACAGAACGCGGGCGTCGACACGAGGAAGACCGTCGGGCGACCCGACGCGAGCGCGGCGCGGAGCGTGACGGCGTGGAACGGGCAGGCCGGGTCTCGGGTGCAGACCGGGTCGACGCCACGGGGATCGTCGAAGGTGGCCGTGTCGACGGGCACGACCGGATCGCCGACCTGGACGAGTCGGACGTCGCCGGGCGCTGCGACGGCGAACGCCGAGGTCAGCCGGCGTCCCGCGGCGTCGGCGGCCACCTCGTAGGTGCCGGGCGTCGGCGGGGTGAACCGCAGCGGGTAGTAGGGGAACGGCACCGAACCGTCGTGACGTTCGACGGCGACCTCGCCGACCACGCTGCCGTCCGGGCCTCGGACGACGAAGGTGACCGTCGCAGGTCCCGACCGGAGCGGCACACCGTCGGCGTCGGCGATCCCCCAGGGGAGGCGTTGCGGCACGCCCGTGCGCAGCACCGGTGGTTCGCGCAGGCCGGTCGCGAAGAACGGCCGCAGGTACGTGGGGTCACCGGCGCCGGCGAGGGCACCACCGTCGGACCCGTCGCCCCGGCACGCACCGAGGAGGACGAGGCCGACCGTTCCCGCCGCACCGGCGAGCAGGTGGCGCCGGGTCGGTCGACCCGGTCCGGGAACGGGGAGGTCACGGGGTGTCATCCGGGCCCGACCCTAACCTGGGCCGGTGTCCGATCCGACGAGCGCCGTCGTCCGCTTCGAGCTCGACGGTCGACCCGTCGAGGCCCCCGACGACGGCGGTTCCCTGCTCGACGCGCTGCGGGAGGCACTCGGCGTCCGGTCGGTGAAGGACGGGTGCGCGCCGCAGGGGCAGTGCGGCTGTTGCACGGTGCTCGTCGACGGCGCGCCGCGGGTCGCGTGCGTGACCCCGCTGCGCCGGGTCGCCGGACGGACGGTCACGACGCTCGACGGCCTGGACGCGGGGCGACGCGACCGCTGGGCTGCGGCGCTGTGCGCCACGGGCGGCAGTCAGTGCGGGTTCTGCACCCCCGGCATCGTCGTCCGGCTCGAGGCGGAGCTCCTGGCCGAACGTCCCGACCCCGCCCGGGCGCTGCTCGCCCACCTGTGCCGGTGCACGGGCTGGCTCCCGATCCTCGAGGCCTTCGACCTCGTGGGCGATCCGGCCGCCGACCCGGCAGCCCTCCTCCGTGGACGTGACCTCGACGCCGCGGCGCGGCGCGCCGAGCTCGAGGGCGGGGTCCCCCAGGCCGTTGGTCCCGACGTCCCGCTCGGGCGTTCCCCTTTCGCCGAGGACACCGCCCCCGACGGTGCCCGGGTGGCCGTCCGGTCGGCGGACGGGACGTGGGTGCTCGCAGACACCCCGCACGCAGCGCGCCGACTCGCCGGCATCGTGCAGGGACGCCACGGCACCGTCGAGGCCGTCCCCCCGTTGGCCGTCCCGCCCGGCGCGTGGGCGTCGGTGTTGCGCACCTCGTGGGTGGAGCCCGCCTACCTCGAACCCGATGCATCGTGGTGCGAACCAGGTGGGACACCGGCGTCGCCGGTCGCTGCGGGTGGCGCGTTCGGCGGGAAGACCGACTCCCCATTGCCCGACGTCGCCCGTCGCCTCGCGGCGGCGGAGGGTCGCCCGGTGCGAGCCCGGTGGTCGCGTGAGGACGTGGTCCGGTTCGGTCCGAAGCGCCCGCCGATCGCCGCCGGCGTCGATCCGGTGGGTCGTCGGGCAGCGGTCGTCGTCGCGCGCACCGCCGGCGTCGCCGAGCGGATCCGGGCGGGGTTCGCCGCGGTGCCGGGTGCGGACGGCTGGGAGGTCGACGTGACGGAGGTCGACGTCGTCGGCCCGCCGACGTCGGCGGCGCTGCGTGCCGCGGGTTGGGCGGAGGGCGTGGTGCTCGCGTCGACGGCACTCGGCGACGAACCGATCACCGTGCACGGCCCCGCCGGCGGGACGGCGACGGTCGACGTGGCCGAGGACGGCACGATCGAGGTGGGCGTGGCGTGCGGGGACCCGCTCGACGAGGTGGTCGTGCGGTCCTACGTCGTCGGCGCGGTCCACATGGCGGTGTCGTGGGTGTGCGCCGAGTCGCTCGCCGTCGGAGATGACGGGGAGCCACTCGGCCTCACCGTGCGCAGCGCCGGGGTGCTCCGCGCCGTCGACATGCCGCCGGTGCGCGTCGTCGTCGAGGGCGGTGCCGGTGCACCGGTCCCGGTCGCCGACGCGGTGTTCGCGGCAGTGGCGGCGGCCGTCTGGCGTCGACAGGGACGACCGGATTCCTGGCCGACGGGCCGATCGGTGCGCTAGGAAGAACTCGTGCTCGGTGGCGTGATCTTCGCAGTGGTCCTGCTCGTGGTCTTCCCGGTGCTCGTCATCATGTCGGGCCCGCCGGTCGCAGCGATCATCGGCTGGCTGCTGAAGGACGACGCCGAACGCCGCGCCGGCGACGCCGTCTGGACCGACCTCAACACCTGATCGGTCGCCCGCTCCGCCGCTGCGTCGACGCCGCGGCTCGTGCCATGCTCGGAGCATGTCGATCTCCGAACACGCCCGACGCAACCCCGACAAGCCGGCCACGATCATGGGCCGCAGCGGTGAGGTCGTCACCTACGGCGAACTCGACGCCGCCTCGAAGCGGCTGGCCCAGCTCTTCGCCGCCGCAGGACTCCGCGCCGGGGACGGCGTGGCGTTGTTCATGGAGAACAACGCCCACTACCACGCCGTGTACTGGGCGGTCATCCGGTCGGGGATGTACCTCACGCCGATCAACCGCTACCTGACCGCGGACGAGGCGGCGTACATCGTCAACGACGCCGGGTGCCGGGCGATCGTGTGCTCGGCCGGCGTCGGTGAGGTCGCCGCAGCGATCGTCGGTGACATCCCGAACTGCACGCTGCGTCTCGCGGCGGGCGGCGACGTGGCGGGCTACGACCGCTACGAGACCGCTGTCGCCGCGTACCCGGCCCAGCCGCTGCCCGTCGAGCAGCGGGGCGACTTCATGAACTACTCCTCCGGCACGACGGGCCGCCCGAAGGGCATCCGTCGGCCGTTGTCCGGTGCGGCGTTCGGGGAGGCGTCCGGTCTCGACCTGCTCATCGAGAAGATGTACGGCGTCGACGCCGACGCGGTGTACCTGTCGCCGGCCCCGCTCTACCACTCGGCGCCGCTGGCGTTCACGGCGGCGGTCCACTTCCACGGCGGGACGAACGTCGTGATGGAGAAGTTCGACCCGGTCGAGTCGCTGCAGCTCATCGAGAAGTACCGGGTGACCCACTCGCAGTGGGTGCCGACGATGTTCGTGCGCATGCTGAAGCTCGACCCCGCCGAGCGGACCCCCTACGACCTGTCGTCGCACCGGGTCGCCATCCACGCCGCTGCCCCCTGCCCGGTCGAGGTGAAGCGGCAGATGATCGACTGGTGGGGGCCGATCGTCTACGAGTACTACGGCGCGACCGAGCTGAACGGCATGACGGTCATCGACACCCCGCAGTGGCTCGCCCACCCCGGGTCGGTCGGCCGACCGATCCTCGGCACGCTGCACATCTGCGACGAGACCGGGGCCGAACTGCCTGTGGGCACCGCGGGCACCGTGTACTTCGAGCGTGACGCCCAGGTGTTCACGTACCACAACGACCCGGACAAGACCGCCGATGCGCAGCACCCGACCATGCCGAACTGGACCAAGCTCGGCGACGTCGGATACCTCGACGACGAGGGGTACCTCTACCTCACCGATCGTGAGACGTTCATGATCATCTCCGGTGGGGTGAACATCTACCCGCAGGAGATCGAGAACGCCCTCGTGCTCCATCCGAAGATCGCGGACGTCGCGGTGTTCGGTGTCCCGAACGCCGAGATGGGCGAGGAGGTCAAGGCGGTCGTG
>Ga0129333_10003898_pt1 | contig 13996 bp, 3 predicted proteins | sample CPB6_08_DNA_FD_94474 | JGI IMG/M metagenome (GOLD analysis project Ga0129333, IMG submission 94474) | Freshwater to marine salinity gradient microbial communities from Chesapeake Bay, USA - CPBay_Sum_0.6_0.8_DNA | ecosystem: Environmental > Aquatic > Marine > Coastal | place: USA: Chesapeake Bay... | reverse complement strand
TGACTCATTGAACAGTCAAGAGCCTGGTACAACTGAAGGAGAGGGTGACAAAGAAGACGAGTCTCCTACTCCTACTCCTACTCCTACTCCACCTCCACCTACCCCTACCCCTACCCCTACCCCTACCCCTACCCCTACACCTACTTCCGACGAAGAAGAGGAAGAGTTCCCTACTCCTACTCCACCACCACCACCACCACCACCTACTCCTACTCCTACTCCTACTCCTACTCCTACTCCTACTCCTACTCCTACGTCTCCCACACCTAGACCTAGATATAAGGCTGGAAAAGATAGTTACTTCACTGACGAATATGTTGAATTTCTGTCAACAACTGATCCAGCGCTGTTTACCAGAGAAGAAATTAATGACTTTGTAAAACTACTAAGGCAGCTTTCTCAAGAAGAAGGAAATAAAATCCTTGAGAAGAATGCCAAAACTTTTTCTCTACCTGAATTTGTAAAAGATTTGTTTCGGGCTACTCCTAAGAATTCTCAGTTCGAGGGAACAAGATATGTAGCAATCAGTAATGAGGATAGGGATAATTGGAGGCCAAATGACGGAACCAATGCTCCAGACCCTGAGAACAATAAACCAACTGATGTAACTTTTCCAGATACACAGGAAGAATCTGAATTCACAGAAGAGTACATCGAGTATCTCTATAGTTCTGATCCTAAGAATCTGACTATGGAAGAGCTTCTAGATCTCTTTGCACACTATTCAAGGTCTAGTGAAGAAGATCGTGAAAGATTTTCAGATCTATATGACCGAATCCGTGAAGAGCATCTTAGAAGACTAGGTGGAGAATATGGTCCAGAAGAAAGTTCTTTCACTGGGGAAAAAAGAAAAGCTAAGGCAGAAATTTCTGAAGAAGATGAAGATGAAGACGAAGACGAAGAGTCTTCTATACCTACTACTACTCCAGACGGAGGAAGCACTTCTACTCCTAAGCCAGCTCCACCTGAGAGGAAAGTTCCCGGCGGTAGCGGAAAGTCACGTCTAAACCGTAAAAGCAGAATACTTCTTAAGCAATTAGATGATGCTCTTCGTAGTTTGCTTGACATGAAGATGCCCCGTGATTTCTATCCGGAACTACCTCTCAGTCGGCGTAGAGAGCTATTCAACGAGATGCTTGCTGATCTTGAATCAGCTCTTGAGCAGATTAGAATTGATCTTCGCAAGTACGTTCGCACAAAGTCTGGAGATTCTAAGAACAGGGAAGCTCTTGAGGACATTGCCAGCAACGTAGATCGAGCAATGAGAAGGCTCGCCCGACTAAGGAAGGGCGGATTCAAGGGAACTTCTCCCGGCGAAGACAACAAGTTTCTTAACGAAAGTTCTGATGCTCTCAATGCCATTTCAGACTGGATTGAGGATGCAATTGAAGAGTCTCGTAATCCTTCTCCAGCCAAAGCTGCTCCATCGCGAAGAAGGCGTCGTCCAAAGACAGACGGAAGATATGCTACCGACGCTGTAGAAGATGATGACTTGCGGCCTCTACTGTTCCCTGAAGGTCCAGCTGCCGTATTACCGTTCCTCAACACCGATGACGAGCTAGACGACAAAGTTATGTCAGACTGGATGTCTAGGTATTCTGATGCCATCCAAGCTGAGGATATCGATGCCAGATTTAGTCGTACTCTGCGCGAGTCAGGAAACTATGACGACCTAATTGCTCCAGCTCTTAGGAGAATGCTTACTGAAGATCGGTCTTCTGACTCAATTTCCATGCTTAGAAATGCACTCGCAGAGGCTATAGACAAAGAAGATCAAGATCCTCCGGTAATTGTCAACGTAGACAGGCTCAAGGAAGTAATCAGGGATTTCGTAGTAGAGCTCAAGAGAGATAAGAAAAACGCAAGAATTCTTCAAAAACTCGCAAATGAAATCTATCCAATTCTGTTCACTGCAGATGGAGAGCCTAATCCTGAGGCTTACGGTAATCCGCTAGTAAGAGGATTGTATGACAAGCCTGTAATAATAGAAGCAATTGATAAGTACTTCAAGAAGTATCAGCTATACGTAAATAGAAGCAATCCATCTAATCCGATTGAAAGAGTTCCAGGCAGAGTTCCTCCTTTAACTCCAAGAAAGCCATCACCGCCAAGGGAGAAGAAGGAAGAGGACAAGCCTAAGAAGCCCACTCCTAAGAAGCCTGAGTCTGATAAGACTCCAACTCCTTCTGAGCAGCCCGCTCCTCCACCGCCACCGGTAAGCACAACACCGGTCCCAGTAACTACAACACTAACGCTTCCTACACCTGACCCACGATTGAGTGATCCAAACAGGAAGAAATCTCCAAAGGAAGCAAACAGAGTTAAGTTTTTGGCAGGAACTGTTCCTCCTGACGCAGTACAAGCAGAACCTGGAACTCCGCTTCCGGAAGATAACTGGGAGTATGACTACGAGAGATTTGAGCCAAACGAGGAGCAAAAGCCGATTATTACGGCGGCTATGACTGGGGTTCGTCTAGTTGTACGAGCTCTTGCTGGCACTGGAAAGACTTCTACGCTGCTTTACATTGCCAACAGGATGATGCGGACAGATATAACCAGGCAGCTTTACTACATTGCATTCAATAATGCAATTGCAAGAGAAGCAAAAAAGAGATTCCCAAGTAACACCACGGTGTCAACTATTGACTCATTAGCTCTCAGTGGACTTGACCAGATTCCAGAGCTACAGCATATTTCTGCAACTTTGCGAGCGAATAGAAGACGTAAAGGTCTGGTGAGAGATCCAAAAGCTCAGGTAAGCAATAAAGCAGCAATGTACGATCGAATTGTCAATGTTCTAAAAGATAAAATAGCTGACGAGTCTCTTACGGAAACGGAAAAAGCTGAGGCAGCTAGAGTTTTAGCAATAATTCAAGATAAAGAATTCAAGATTCAAAAAGTAAATATTACTGAAGATGAAGACACACCAGAACCGACCATAGGAATCTTGAGATCTTTTGAAATTGCTTATGAAGCTCTTGAAGAGTGGAGTACCAGCGATAGAGATGAAATTAGTGGTCTAGATTTTAAAGGATTTAAAGAAAATACTCCGCAAATTCTTATCGATATTGCAAATCTTCTCTGGGAAGATATTCATGATCGACCAGAAGGAACAATTAAACCAACATTCTCTCATGCTCAAAAAGCTTGGGCACTCACGAGACCAGATTTGTCAAAGGGTGGAAAGAACTTTCCACCTATCAGCACCATTCTCTTTGACGAAGCACAGGACATGAATCCTGTAATTGCGAAAGTACTTGAAGATCAAAGAATCCAAGTTATTTATGTAGGAGACTCCAATCAAGCCATCTATGAATTTCGTGGTGCTGTAGATACACTCAAGAAACTTGCAATAGCTTTTGATCTTCCACTTACCAAGTCATATCGATTTGGTCCTGTTATCGCAAGATTTGCAAATAGATTCCTTAATAAATTGGGAGCTACAGAGCGTCTGCAAGGAGTGGCAGAGAACGAAGGCAAAATTGTTCCGACAAGTAGCATGGAAAATGTAGATGCAATCCTGGTTCGGAACAATGACGCAGCTCTTGACGAAGCTGCAAGACTGATAGATGAAGGCAGAAGAGTAATAACTGATGAGCGATTCCGAGTCGAACTACTAAAGATATTTTCTCAAATGATGAGATGGAAGAGAGGAGGAAAGAGACCAGACCATACTGAACTTTCCAAGTTTGACACTTATGAAGATCTTATGAAAGCCGCTTTTGTTCCTGGTGGAGGTCTCACTGGCAGAGTAAGAGCTGTTTTTAACATTCTGAGAAAAAATGAAGATGCTCAAGAAGCATTTAAAGTACTTATTTCAAGTCTAAAAACAGAATATAGAGAGGGTATCTCGGCTGGGTCTTTTGTCCCAGAGTACGAAATTAAGAAAGACAGCGATGGAGTAATAGTACAAAGACCTATGGTCTACCGCAGAGATGACATTCTTGGAGTGTCTAAGTTTGACAACATAGTCAGGACATTGAAAGAAGCTTCTCCATTAGATCCATTTCTCCTTCACGAAACTCCCTCGTTCGTTAAAGATAACAGAATTCAATCTACAAAGAAAGGCTATGCGGTCTACGCTCCAACAACCTTTCAAAGGTTTGACGACGAGGGCAATCTTCTTGGAGAAGAGCAAGGTTTTGCAATAAATCTTTTTGATTTCGGATGGCCAGATGGAGGAGCAAACCTAGCCTCGAATCTTGGATTCAAATCTCCATGGGACAGAAAAAAAGAGGAAATAAAAGCAGGAGCTAGCGAAGAAGAAATAAAGGCTGCGCTAGCTGCTACTACTGCAAGAGCAAAAATGCATGCAAAAGAAGGTGTTCCAATAATAAAGCAAGTACATAAGGAGACTGACTTTGAGTATTGGACTCCAGTAAATGGGACACACATTAGAGCGGTTGTCTCCTCTGAAGAGCAGGTATTCGAAATTCTTAATACCTTGAGAGAAGCTTTCCAAGGAGTAATTCCGGACTATTACAGTGACGCCGAGGACAATGGAACTTTAGATCCCGATAAAAAATACGATGTATTCGTCTCAACTGCTCACAAGTCAAAGGGACTTGAGTTCAAGCGAGTGCGTATCGGTGAAGACTTTGCTATACCTAAGCTAGATCCAGAGACCGGTCAAATGGTTATGCCAACACCATCTGAGCTTAGGCTTAGTTATGTTGCGGTAACCAGGGCTATGAAAGAGCTTGATCCGGGGTCTCTAAGTTGGATTCTTGCTTACACTGGTGGAGAGCAATTCGATGAGTTGGATTTCTCTCAGCCAAATGAGGGAGAAGAGCCAGATAAGACATTGGCGGAAGCTTTTGCCAGACGGCCACGATCAATAGATGATTTGGTTTCTGATGCCATAAGTATTCCATCACTTATGCAAAAGCCTGGACCGGTAGAGTTCAAGATTCAATTCCTGGAAAACTACAAAAAGAAGCCAGGAATTTCTCCCAATGAAATAGAAGAAATAGATCTGGCTATAGCTCAACTGAGAGATGCCTCCTCAAGCAACAACAATAGAGACAAGACTCCTGCGCCTAATAATGATCAAAAGAAGCAAATTATTAAGGAAGAGCAGGACAAGCTACCTAAGCCAAAGCCAAAGACAACTCCTAAGAAAGTTCAGCAAGACCTAGATACCGACAAAGAACTACAAGATCAAATTGATGATTCAGGAATTGAAGGCGTTGATTTCCTGAATAGAGAATTTGGAATGAGTTCGGAGCCTGGAGTTTGGCGCGTATTCAGTCAAGTAGAAAGAGACCTAGGAAAAACCTATCTTTATGAGATAGATGCTCATTACATTGGCTCTGGAAACTTTGCTATTTATCACAAGAGGTATGAACTAGTAGATGGTGTAACTCCAGTTCTCAAGGGAGTGGTAAATGCGGACAAAATTGCTCATTCTTCTACCAGTCTGAGAAACTATGCAAAGGCTGCTCAGGCTCGCGCTGAGCTGGAGTACAACAATAATAGACTTCCAGATTACTGGGATGAGCTTTATTCAATAAATAAAGTTCTAGGAGAAAAAGATATCCTAGGCCCTCAACATGTCTCTGCTGATGGAGTTACTCCTATCAGAGTTGGAGATATTGTTTGGGATCATGTACATGGCGGTTATGCCAGAGTTTTGGCTCTCAACTCGAACGAACTTACTGTAAGCGATAGAAATGTAGGATACAAATACAACAACTACATGACTATAGAGTACTTAGATGTACCTGCCACTCCTCGTAGTAGATTTCTAAAGAGAGATGGGACTCCCAGAAGAGATAAGGGAGTTCACAACAGAGTCCCCTCTGACAGAGTTCTGAGAGTTGATGCAGTAGATGGACTATGGTCTTCAGAAATTCCTACTAATCTAGGATACTTTTATAAGGGAGATCCCACTCCAATTCAAGAGCCAAGAGGGTGGAGTAAGAGATCAATCACCACTAAAGAACTCCGCGACTATATCAAGAACAACAAATCCAGAACTCTTAGCCCATATGAACTACGAGACGAGCTCTATTCAATTGTTGATGGAAGTCCCACTGTAGCTACAAAAACAGAAACTTCTGTTCCAGGATGGAGTTCAGTAGATCAGTACACGTACAAAGCAGGAATGATTGCCAGTATCACTGACGCAATAACAGATTATGAAACAAGATATGAATTTGATTCAGTAAGAAAAATGATTGAATCTATAAAAAAGGGTGACCCCGACAGGTTTGATAGGTTACAAGAAATTGGCCGGAACCACGCTAAGAGCATTGGACGTGATCCGAGTTCTATTCAGACCCTAGAAGACTTGACGGAAATGCTCATCTCTTCCGGGTACTTTAACTCAAATGTCCAAAAAGCTGTTGCGGATAGTCTAAAGAACGAGTGGGATTGGCATACGGAAAACCTTAACATGGGCAAGGTAAGAACCTTTACAAGTCAAAATGGAGATACTTTAGTAGCTAGTGAAGATGTTTCTGACTATGAAATAGATTACTTCTTGCAGACTCTTACTGATTTCCAAAAAACACTGCCAATGGGCAGAACCATGAATTACAGAATAGGAAGATCAAGATCTGACAAAAAGCATACTCTAGGGTACGCAACACTGTCTGATCAGACCATCTTCCTCAGTAAAGATGCAATAGTAGAGTCTATGAAAGGCGCGACCTCGGCAGCTGGCGGTGATGGTTGGTTCTCTTCTCAGAACGCCCCGTATCTACCGTATTTGATTGCTCACGAATTCGGACACTCAGTGGATAGAGTCGGCTTATCGAGTGATTATGCAGCTGGTGGAGTAAAAAATTCATCCATACTTAGAGATAGAACAGCACTAACTTCTGAACTAGTAGATATTCTGAGAAATCTCACTCACACTCAAATGAATGAAAAAGTAAGCGGTTCACATGTCTATGCCCTAAAAAATGACAATGAAGCATACGCAGAAATGTTTGCAGCATGGGCTATGAGAGAGTCCAATCCCTTTGAGGGAATTCTTTCTCTTAGCAATGGAACTATTCAAGACGCTGACAGAATCAAAGAACTGATAGAAGAACTGGCTAGGGTAGAAGGATGGTACGAAAGATTCCGTCCAAACGAGAATCCAACTATCCAGTCGGCAAAAAATATTGATAAGACATCTTCTGCTGTCAGTCAAAACGAGAGTCCAGCAATCCAATCTGCAAGAAATATAGGAGATTTAGTAGAAAGTGCTGAGACTTCTCCTTCAGAAAGGCGAATTGGACCAACAAATCTGTCTAAGAAATTTGACGATCAGGGTAACCCTAAGCCGGTCGGTAAAGATGTAGTTTTTGAAGCAACTACTTTTTCAGCTCTTCCACAGAATATTCAAGATGAAATTAAGGCAAGAGTCATAGCATCAAGAGCCGATGGTGGATATGGAATTATTGATGACATCTCTAACAGTATGTCAGCAAACAATGGAAATCTTCCGGAAACGCTCAGTCACCTAAGAGGTCTTAATTTCAACGTATCAACAGATGACGAAAAAATAGACCTAGTAGAGGAAATTATTAAAAGAAACATCATAAAGACATTTAACGAAGCAGTACAGCGAAGAGCTCAAGAAATAGAAGACAATCCAGACTCAGGTTTGGAATCTGATCCAGATGGAATGTTCTGGTATGCCTTGGCCAACGGATGGTCTGGTCAAATAGGTCAAGTTGTAATAAATGGAAGACCAATAGGTCAATATAACGCTGCCGGAATGATTGCTTCTCTCAGCCCAGGAACTGACTGGGATCAAAATCTTCAGATAGCTCGTTATATTGCTGATGTATTGGCTACAGATCCAGTCATCACAAGAGGCTTCTTGGACAAAAAGGTTACAAGAATTAGAGAAGATGAGAATGGCAGAAAAATTAATGTCACTAAGTCTCACTATGCCTGGGGTATAGAGGAGGCAACAAGAAATTCCCGAGAGAAGATAGACGGAAAAATACGAAGAATGCCGCGTAAGAATGCCTTAATCGGGAAGAAATTGTCAGAGATAGATGATCCATACGTTGTTGCATCGCTAATTAAGTCAATGGCACAAGAGGGTAGATATGTTGGAATGTACGGAGTTGTCGCTGATGGGACTCCTCTTTCAATAATCAATGAGAATGGCAATACAGCCATGCTTCAATACACTCATGGTGTAGCAGCCATGGGAAGAGCTGTTCGGATAGCAAGAGGCGATCTCACCCCAGATCAAGCACTTAATGGACATAAAGTTAGGTCATTCTTCAATAATATTTCTGGTCTCGAAGATGAAGCTAGTGCTCAAGACGTAACTGTCGATACTCACGCTTTATCAATAGCTCTTCTTAGAAAGCTGTCTCAGAAGAGTTTTCTGTACAAGCTTTTTGCCCAGAAAAACGCGAGAAGCAGGTCTGGAGTGGTAGGAGATTATGCTTTCTTCGCTGAGCTTTATCGAGAAGTAGCTAGATATTTATCAAGTCAAGGCATTCAACTCAGTCCTCGTCAACTTCAAGCAATTACTTGGGTTGAGTGGAGAAAGCAGACAAGAGGAGAGACGGCGGAGGCGTAGATATGACTGAAATGAAAAGAATTAGCCCATGGACTGATCCAGATACTCCTGGAGATGTGCCAGATGAATTCGATCAATATGCAGCTGGAGTCATTGGCCTAAAGGAGATGTCACCAGAAGGTCTGAAATCCCTAATAAAGATCTATGCCAACGACAAGTCTGCTAGAGAAATATACGATGCCGCCAAGAGAGAGCTAGACAGAAGGATGTCCTCGGATGAAAGCAAATAGAGAGATTATTTATGAGAATTTCGATGGAAAAAGTGGCGATCTAAAGCCGGGAAATTTTATTAATTTACCAAAAGATGCCCTTTTGATTCTTGCTTCTAGGGGAGACGAGCAAGCGTGGGATGCTCTAAAGCAGCGTGGAATTCTTGATAGAGACAAAATAATAGAAGAAGCTGTCCTAATGACATTCAAGCAGATGGAAGAGGACTTGAAAAATTCTACGACAAAAAGAGTCCAATCATGACAGATTATTCAGCAATGAGTCCTAACGATCTCATAGGAAACATGTTTCTGTACGCACTTACAGATATGTCAACTGATGAAATTATAGGGGTAATGCTTCATTGGCATGGTATTGGAGCCTTTTATAGAGTGGACAGAAAATGGGACATGTACACAGAAAATCTAGAAGAGCTTGAAGAAGCTAATCAGACGCTTATAGAGCCAGAAAAAGCAGTGGACTTCATAGCTAAATGGGACACACAGGACTCCGAGCTTGATGATGAACTTGATTACTATGAAGCCAGCGATCAGACTCGGAAAACGTATTTTCCGTGGATTTATGGGGAAGAAAGCATCACAGCGGCAGCTGGACCATTCACATGCCCTCCTGCAACTCAGGATATAATGCTTAATCTTGAGAATAGGAAAAAAGCGATCAATTCGGTCGGATATGGCCCGATGAACCCAGATCGACCGAACGTTGATTTCTGGGAGGAAAAGGCAAAAACCTGGGGCACCACGGCAGAAGAGGCCAAGACTTCTAGATGCGCTAATTGTGCAATGTTCATCAGAACATCTTCGATGCTTCAGTGCATAGAAGAAGGTCTCGCAGCAGGCGACCAAAGCGATGAGAGCGCTTGGGGAGCCATTGACGCTGGGGATCTCGGGTACTGCGAGGCTTTCGATTTCAAGTGCGCTGCAGCAAGAACATGTGATGCCTGGGTTGCTGGTGGCCCAGTCACTGAGGAAGACTGAAGGAATAGAACATGAGATTCGTCGGAAGAAGCGGCAGCAACTCTCTCTTCGTTTCCAATGGAAGAGGTGCAGTAATTGACGAAGGATCTTTGCTTGTCCTTTCCGTGGACAATGAGAAGTCCTTCTCCACAAAGTTCTGGTCTTCTGACGACTATTCTCCTTGTAATCAGGCGGTAGAGCTTGCCAATGCAGCGCTTACTGAGCTTGACATCGAAGTTCTCTCTACCAACGAGCGAATGCACACCATTCCCAAGGCAGTACAAGAAGAAGCGAGACGAGCCCTTGAGTGGCGCAAGGAGTTCAAGCGTGGAGGAACTCCAGTTGGCCTGAATACGGCAAGAACTCTCGCTAAGGGTGGACAGATCGGCATCAAGAAGATCCGACATATTGCCAAGTACTTCCCACGTCATGAGGTTGATAAAAAAGGGCAGGGATACTCTCCCGGAGAGAAGGGGTACCCGTCCAAGGGAAGAATTGCCTGGGCACTGTGGGGCGGCGACGCCGCTAAGAGGTGGGCTTCGGCAATAGTAGAGCGAGAGAATAAGAAGGAGAACTCGTCTCTTATTGCATCAAACGGGTATTACGACTTCGAAATGCCTCCTGCTATCGATTTTGACTCGTTTAAGTCAGTCCAGCCATCATTCATGGCACGGATCCGTCTTGACGGCTCTGGAGTGGATCGTCTCTACTGCATTCACGGGGATGGAACGGTTCTCGTCTGGGATGACGGTTGTTGGGACAACCTAGGAAACATCTGCCACGACTTGCATACATACGACAAGACTCTTGATGATCCCTACGACACCGTTGAGAAATTCCACGTTCCTATTGACAAGGATGCAGCAATAACCTTGGCTGCTCTTTTTGATGCAAGTCCATTTGGGGTCACCTCACTAGAAAAAGTTGCTCCAGAAGAGTCAGAGCTCTTTAGGAAAGCTCGATACGAAATGGACTTTTCTATAGTTGACGCAATCGTTGCCGCAAGTCAGTTCAAGACAAATAAAGACGGAACGTATACCAAGCAAGAAAGATCAGAAAAAGCCACTGGTCAGCTTCGTGATGCATTAGGTAGGTTTGCAGTAACCGGATCTCGTGTTGTGGTTGGAGGAGATCCAAATCTAAAGGGAAAAATTGTCTCTCAGGATCAGGCAACCCAAAACGTTAGGGTAGAACTTGATAATGGAAAGACAATTGATATTGCTGCAAACAAGACTCAACAAGAAGACACAGTTGCCCCTGTGTCGCAAGAAAAAGAACTCAATTCAGACAATGAAGAGCTGTCAAAAGAAAATCTGTTAGATCTCTCCGGAATTCTTGGAGAGCCAAGGTCTCCAAAGAAGTATGCAGCTAGGTTGCCAGAGTTTGTCACTCCTCTAACTTCTGAAACACTTTCTAACCTTCTTAATGATTTTTCTGGTTGGGTTTCTTCACAAAGAGCCAATAAAAAATCTGACAGCGTCGATAAGCAACCTGATACATCCGGAACTTCAGACAAAAACTCAAAAGATTTTTGGTATCTGGACGCAGAATACGAAAGTACTTCTCTTCCAAATGCTGCTGACGTTCCTGCTTTAAAAAATTTTCTTAAAGATCCAAAAAACGAAAGTCTTTATAAGAATTCATCTTCCGAAAAAGATAGTCCAGTTGTCTCTGCTGCGGAACCACCACAGTCCGAGAATTACGATAATCCAAGGCAATCCGATGTTGCTCCCATATATATGGCATTAGTAGCAGAGGATGATCCACAGGCAGTGATGGATTTGATTGCTCTGGTTCCAAAAGGACCGAACACTACTGCCCCGATGGTATTCAAAAGAACTCCAGGAGAGTGGGTAGCTGATGAAAAGATACTTCAGGACTTAAACAGCCCAACCCCACCTCCAGTAGTGGTACTAGATAACAAAGTTCTTGAGGATGTTGTAAAGCAAATTGATGGGCCAGAGATAGAAGCGCAAAGACAGATGGCTCAGAGAAAAAATACTCCTGTTACTGCTGGAGGATATTTCACTGGTGGACCAAATGAGAGACGCCTACGCGACTACTGGGTCAAAGGCCAAGGATCTTCAAAGATTCGATGGAATTCTCCAGGGGCCATGGACCGATGTCTTGAAAGAGTCTCCATGCATCTCGGTCCTAGAGCCAAGGCGTATTGCGCTCTGAGAATGAAAGATGTTCTCGGTACTTGGGAGTCGGAAGCTATTACTGCAAGCTCTCAGTCCGATAGCGATCTTCCATCCGAACAAGAAGTCGTCGAATTTATCGAGCTTAGAAGCAGAAGAATTCATGCCCTGCAGCGGATAACCGCTTCTGGAGTTGCTTACGACGTAAACCAGCCTTCATCGGGAGCCAGATTCGTCATTCCTCTTGTCATTCCGGAGGGAGTCGAATCTGGTGATGGTCGCATGTTCGAAAAGGGCGCTATCACGATAAGAGATCTTCCTCTCCCTCTTCTATGGCAGATAAAGACAGGAGAAGGCCATAACGGATCCATTGTCGTCGGAAGAATTGATCGGATGGTCAGAACCGACGATGGAATCGGAAATGCCTATGGAGTGTTCGACAGTGGACCTTACGGCAAAGAAGCCGAGCGCCTCGTAAAGAATCAATTCATCAGAGGAGTATCTGCTGATCTTGATCAGTTTGAAGCTGATGAAGAGATTGAAGAGAAGGAAAACGGGGAAGACGGCAAAATTTCTAACGGTAAAATGAAGATAAAGAAAGCAAGAGTAATGGCAGTGACGCTCGTTCCTAAGCCTGCTTTTCAAGAGTGCCGGATTGAGTTGGTCAGTGACTCAGATTTTCAGGAGGAACAAGTGGTCCCCGATGGTGTGTACGTAGAAGACATGGATTCCATAGAGGCATCCGCTCTTATTGCCTGCGGGATAGTAGCTGGCGTCATTCCGGTCAATCCGCCCTCAGAGTGGTTTGACAACCCTGGACTGAAAGAGGCTACCCCCCTAACGGTTAGCGACGACGGGAGGGTTTTTGGGCATATTGCGTCGTGGCACATGGATCACATCGGCATGTCGTTCGGAACTCGTCCTCCACGCAGCCGCAGTCAGTATGCCTATTTCCATACTGGAGTAGTGCAGGCAGAGAACGGATCAACTATTCCAGTAGGGCAATTGACCCTTGCCGGTGGCCATGCCTCCCTTGAGGCGTCTGCTCAAGAGGCAGTCCGTCATTATGACGACACTGCATCTGCTATCGCAGACGTTCATGCTGGAGAGGATTCCTACGGAATCTGGGTTGCTGGCGCACTGCGTCCTGGAACCACTCCTGAGCAGATTCGCGCTCTTCGCGCATCTGCTCCATCCGGAGACTGGCGTCCGATTAAGGGACATCTAGAGCTTGTTGCCGTCTGTCAGGTCAATGTCCCAGGGTTCCCGATTGCCAGGGCGCGTGTCGCATCTGGACAGGTGATGGCCCTCGTGGCCGCAGGTGCTCAGGTGCTGGCTCGTATGAAGAATGACCCAATAGCCGACCTAAACGCCAGAATTGCCAAGCTTGAGGAAATCAAGACTGTTCCAATGATTGCTGCAATTGACTCAGCAAAGTCAAGAGTTATGGCAGTTAAGGCTGAAGAGCTGTCAAACAAGATGCGTAAGGCCAAGAAGGACATGGAGGACGAGTCCGACTACATGCTTCATGGAGTCGATGACGGAGACGCCAGCTCAGAGCTGGCTGTCATTCCAAGAAAGCTTCGCAAGAAGCTTGCCGAGCAGGGTAAGGCACTGCCAAATGGCTCATTTCCGATCAGAAACGTCAGCGATCTTCGAAATGCAGTGCAGGCATACGGAAGAGCCAAGGTTGGCAGCAGGGCACTCGTAAGACGGCATATCGTCAAGAGAGCTAAGGCTCTCAATCGCCCAGACCTTGTTCCGCAGGATTGGAAGGAAGCCTCCCTAGACGAGATTCCTCAGGAAGGAATTACCGCGTCTACGGATAATCCGTGCTGGGACGGGTACGTAATGGTCGGAATGAAGACCGTAGACGGCAAAGAAGTTCCAAACTGCGTTCCCAGCGATGAAGCAGGAGTTTCAGACCCTTTCGTAGCTAGCCTTCGCGAAAGAGCTCTCATTGCTCAAGCAATGATTGCCGCTGGAGGCTTGGATCGAAACAGGGGAAATGCCGAGCGTCTTCGTCGCTATTGGACAAAGGGCGAAGGTGCCCTAAAGATCCGCTGGGGCACCCCAGGAGACTGGAAGCGCTGCGTTCGCTACCTATCCAAGTACATGGGAGTTCGCGCCAAGGG
>Ga0129333_10003897_pt1 | contig 13996 bp, 13 predicted proteins | sample CPB6_08_DNA_FD_94474 | JGI IMG/M metagenome (GOLD analysis project Ga0129333, IMG submission 94474) | Freshwater to marine salinity gradient microbial communities from Chesapeake Bay, USA - CPBay_Sum_0.6_0.8_DNA | ecosystem: Environmental > Aquatic > Marine > Coastal | place: USA: Chesapeake... | reverse complement strand
CGCTACTAAGGCTCACTTAGCCCGTGCAGCGCTCGAGGCGATCTGTTATCAAACTCGGGAAGTCCTAGATGCGATGTCAGCTGATAGCGGAGATAAGTTGCCCGAGATGCGCGTTGATGGAGGGATCACCGCAAATGAACTCTGTATGCAGATGCAGGCAGACATAATGCAGATAGATGTTGTACGTCCGGAAATAATCGAGACCACAGCGCTGGGAGCAGCGTATGCCGCAGGACTCGCAGTCGGCTTCTATAAAGATACTGCGCAACTTAAGGCAAATTGGAAAGAAGCCCGAAGATGGAAGCCAAGTAGCGCTTCATTACTTCCAACTACTGGGTTTGCAGATTGGAAGCGTGCAATCGAGCGGACTTTAGATTGGGCTAAATAGCTTTAACTTCTATCAGTAAAGCTTGAGCAGGTTGCAATATCGGTGCTGGCAGTCCGATTTCCTCGAGAATTGCACCAGTTGCTGTAACTCCTTGATCCATCCAAATTGGTGGCTTAATCAACATCATTCCAGGAGCTCCCGCTGGATAGACAGCGCTAACTTTGTATTTCTTCCCCGAGTCAAGACCTCGCAAGCGAAGATTTGGGGAATGCGATGAAGTAGTTGGGCGTAATTGAGCGAAGGCAAAGAGCGCCTCACCCTCTCCTACTACCCCGTATAGATAGTGATCCTCGTTCGGATAATCAACTCTTACTATTTCTCCGCTATGCAGTAAAGAGCGCTTCGATTTATAAAAATTAATCCAAGTACCCAATGTTTCAAGTTCAGCTCGACTCAACTTAGTTATATCCCACTCAATTCCCGCATGCCCAAAGAGCGCCGTGATTGCTCTAAAAGAAAGTGAAATTTCGCGACCTGTCTGGTGAGAAGGGCTTGGTCCTATATGTGTTCCTAGAAGCTCTGGTGGAATGAATTGCATGGTCCAGCGCTGAATCTCTTGACGGGCCAGCGCATCATTGTTATCACTGACCCAGAATCGATCTACATAATCAATTACACCAAGGTCGATGCGAGCTCCTCCTGATGCGCATGACTCAATCTCAAGCCCGGGGCAACGAACCTTTAATTCTTTGAAGAGACGATAAATAGCCTTGGTCTGGTTATGAATTGCCGCTTTGCCAAGATAGCCAGCATCTACAAGGACTCGATTGTGATCCCACTTAATGTACTTCACGCCATTTTCTGAGATTACTTTGCTAACTGCATCCAAAACATGATTGAAAGCTGCTTCATGAGAAAGATTTAGCACAAGTTCATGTCGCCAAGCAGGAGGAACCCGTCCTCCTTCGCTCAATATCCAATCCGGATGGCTGCGATAGAGATCCGAGTCGGCATTTAACATCTCACCTTCAAACCAGAGCCCAAACTCCATACCCTTACTTGAAATGTAGTCAGATAGCGGTCGTAGTCCATTTGGCCAAACATCTTTGCTTATCTGCCAATCTCCAAGGCCACTTTGATCATTTCGCCTTGAACCAAACCACCCATCATCTAGAACAACTCGTTCGACTCCAATTTGAGCAGCGACATCGACCAGCTTCCTTACGCGCTCTTCACTATGTTCAAAATAGATCGCTTCCCACATATTCAATGTAACTGGGCGCGCCTTACGCGGGTGATTTGCTCGCGACCGCAGATGGTTATGAAAGACCCTCGCTAATCCATCTAATCCTTCACTTGAATAGCCAGCAATCAAATCTGGTGATTGGTAGCTTTCATTTCTCTCTAGGATGATTTCCCCGGGGGCCAGGACTTCACTAGCACCAATTGATTTGAGACCTTCGTAATTCTTCTCGATGTAGTAGCGGCTATCTCCGCTCCAAGCTAATGCGACTGACCAGGCCTCTCCTGAGCCAAAATTCGTCTCTGATGTAAGTGCGATCTCTCCGATCGAGAAATTATGACCACTTCTTCCCTCGTGCGACTCTCTAACCCATCGACCTATATCAATTGATTTCCGTTGCGGTGTCCGCTCTTTAGACCATCGGCCAACAAAGTCCAAGCTCTCAACTGCTTTATCGCTAAGTGGTAACCAATAGGTGAGCTCGTTAAGGGTATATCGCTCCCCTAGATTTATAAGTTGGTAACTAGCTCTCATCGCTCCGTGCTGATCTATATTCAAGAAAAGTTTTAGTTGCAGTAATGACTGCGTGTCTTCAAGCATTGCTGTTAAGGAATCCTTACTTGCCTTGATCTCTCTTACATCAAACTTTGTTGACCAAGACTTTCCATCGCGATGTCCAGTGATAGTTGGATACCCCAACCAACCTCTTGAATGTTCACGCATAATCCCAGGATTAGTAATCTCATCGAAATCGCTATTTGGAACTGAGCGAGCAAATGTCATCTTTGCCAGGTCGCCTGTGACGCTCTTACCCCAGTAGCGAATTACAAGCGCGCCATCGACAACCTCAAGATAAAGATCAACCCCGCCATTAGATAAGTGCGCGTGAGATGACATGCCGGTAGAGTAATGGTCATCATGTCGGGCAAGAAACTAGGCGCAGGGGTTGTAAGAACCGACCGGCTTTTGATGGATGGCCGAACCATTCGTTATTACGATACGCAAGGTCAGAACCGCACCGCGATAGACCAACGCGAGCCCGAGACACAACCAAAAATTGGCGAGATGCGTCTTGATCCGCTTAACAATGAGTGGGTCGTCATGGCGGCTCATCGTCAAACCAGAATCTTTCTTCCGCCAAAAGAGTTGAACCCACTCGCACCTAGTCGCCCTGGTTCTTTAACTGAGATTCCAGAGAGCGATTATGAGGTTGTGGTCTTTGATAATCGCTCGCCATCCCTACGCGACACTGATTCGCCCGCAAAGATTCCAAATGAATTATCAATCGAAACTCCCCCGGTGCCTGCGGCCGGTAAGTGTGAAGTGGTCTGTTTTACCTCTAATTACGATGCATCCTTCAAAGATCTTTCGCATCACCAAATTCGTACTCTGCTTGAAGCGTGGCGTGATCGTGTAGAGGAATTATCCAAAGTTGATTACATCGAGCACATAGCGCTATTTGAAAATCGCGGTGAGGAAGTAGGTGTAACTCTCGCTCATCCCCACGGACAGATCTATGCCTATCCAAATCTTCCAGTTAAGACCGCCCAGATGTTGGCAGTGGCGACTGCTCACAAGAGTAGAACTGGAAGGGTTCTCATGGATGACATAGTCGCCCGCGAATTGAAAGATAAGGTGCGAGTCGTTGCTGAGAATGAAGAGTGGGTCGCCTATGTCCCATACGCCGCGCGGTACCCATTTGAGATTCATGTTGCGCCAAAGCGCTCTGTGAGGGATCTAGCTGAGCTAGATGAAAAGGCGTGTGCCTCATACCCTCAGATAGCAAAGGAAGTTCTGCAACGCCTTGATGGTGTATTCGATACGAAGATGGCTTATATCGCTGCTTGGCACCAAGCCCCAGTCCGAGTTGGTAGAGATGTATTGAGATTGCATTGGCAGATAACAAGCGTGCGACGTGCACCGGGCAAGCTCAAGTACCTCGCTGGTTCAGAGTCAGCTTTTGGCGCGTTCATGATGGATGTGTGGCCGGAGCAATCCGCCCAACAACTTCGTGAAGTCCGTATCTAAGTTGCACTCGAAAAATGAAAGTTAGAGATTCATTTAGTGAGCTTTTCGGAGTAGCGCCTGATCTAGTTACTGCAGCTCCGGGAAGAGTTAATCTCATCGGAGAACATGTCGACTACAACGATGGCTTTGTCTTGCCGTTCGCTATTGATGCAAAGACTTATTGTGCCTTGCGAATTCGCGATGATTCACGAATACGAATAGCTTCAAAACAAGAGGGCGGTAAGGTCTTTGAGTCTGATGTGGCGCAGCTAAAGCCTCTTACTGGTCCAAATTGGAGTAGATACATCCTCGGAGTTATCTGGGCCCTAGAGGTGAGAAGTGGCGTTGAGATTCTCATTGATAGTGAGGTGCCTTCAGGTGCTGGACTCTCTTCCTCTGCTGCCCTTGAGTGCTCCGTGGCACTGGCTCTCAATGAGATTCTTGAACTCAGAAAATCTCTTGCAGAACTAGCCCGCATCACTCAGCGCGCCGAGAATGAATATGTCGGAGTTCCTTGTGGAATCATGGATCAATCAATCTCCTTGATGGGAAAGAGCGGTCACGCACTTTTGCTTGATTGTCGAGATTTATCAACGCGCCAAATTAGAGTCGATTTTGCGAACTTCGGATTAAGACTTCTCATAGTAGATACGCAAGCACATCATGCCCTCGTTGATGGCGGCTATGCCGAACGCCGTTCTCAATGTGAAGCAGTGGCAACTGCACTTGGTGTTCGAGCCCTTCGTGATCTAACTCTTGGTGAATTAGAAGTTAACCGTGGCAAACTCCCTGAAGTTAATTTCAGACGAGCCCGGCATGTAATCACCGAAATTGACCGGGTATCCAGAGCGGTAAAAGACCTAGAGGGCGATAGATTTGAAGAGTTTGCTGACCTTCTCACTAGTTCTCATTACTCACTGCGCGATGATTACAACGTCTCTTGTTCAGAGTTAGATCTCGCTGTTGATGTTGCCTTACGAAGTGGCGCCCTCGGAGCGCGGATGGTTGGGGGTGGATTTGGTGGAAGCGCAATTGCGCTTATTAGAGATAGTGATGCCGGCAAAGTTGCTTCAAATATTGAGCGCGCATTCATGGATGCCGGTTTTGTTACTCCGAGATTCTTTGACTCGCTTCCAAGTGATGGAGCGCAAGTCCTAAACTAAATCGATTAACTAACTGGCGTTACTGACAAGACTTCGACGCCACCAATAGCGTTAAGGACATTAATTAGATCTGCTGGATCATTTCCGGGGAATGCAACGGTGATGTCATCTATGCCGCGTCCACCCTCGGATGAAAGAACTACAAGTCCGCGGATATCCCCGCCAGCAAAACCAATTGCAGAAGCGACCGCACCAAGAGAACCAGGACGATCAGGGAGAGCTACGCGGATTCGGACCATTGCCATGGAGATGAGTCTAAATGAAAAGCTCCCCGACTTGGACTCGAACCAAGAACCTGCCGGTTAACAGCCGGCTGCTCTGCCGATTGAGCTATCGGGGATCGGCTTACTAAAACTCCGGCAGACTCTACGACAAGCCCTCTCCGAACGCCAATTCTCGGAGTGAACGACGCTTCGTCTCCATCTCAACCAATCTGGCAAAAATCTCGCCGTATTCCTTCTCATTTTCAACTGGGTTGAGTCTTTGGAGCGAAGATTTGATTTCAGCAATTGAACGTGAGAGAGCGACTTCATTTAGTCTCGCGGTGATGCTTGAGACATAGCGATCTGAGATTGCACCATCTGTTCGAACCGGTTCAACCATCAGCTCGGTTACAAATGAGCGCAGCTCTTCTGATTCGATTTTTGCTACATCAATTGCTTCTAAGTCGCGCTGTGTGTCGATATATGTGCGCAATCTTTCATAAGCGGGGTGAGAGAAAGCATTAGATTCGATTTCACGCCAATTCCTTGAGAGCGCTGGCATTTGAAGCCGCACTTTAAGAACTTCGCGCTCAAGTGCAAGGCGTGGCTCATTCGGATCTGGTCTCCAATTACTTGTAGAGATCTCTTCTTCCCTCTGGGGGGAAACTTTTGTCGCAACTTTCTTTACGGCTGTATTTACAACATCCACATCCATACCAAGCCAGCCAGCTAATGTTCGTACATATTCTGGCCTTAAAGAAGCATCACGAATCTTTCCGATAAGTGGAGCTGTCGCATTTAGCGCCGCGACACGACCCTCAGGGATATTCAGGTCGAAATTCTTAAGTTGAGTGCGAATTGCAAACTCAAATAATGGAACTCTTCTTGCAATCAAATCTCTAACCGCGCCATCACCGCTTTGCTGGCGCAATTCACAGGGATCAAGCCCATTTGGTTCGACGGCGACAAATGTCTGGGTGACGAATTTCTGATCATCATCAAAGGCTCGTAGCGCTGCTTTCTGGCCCGCTGCATCACCATCAAATGTGAAAATAACTTCTCCCCTAAAGGAATCATCATCCATCAACAATCTTCTAAGAATTCGAATGTGGTCATCGCCAAACGCCGTTCCACATGTTGCCACCGCAGTTGTGACGCCTGCCAAGTGAGCGGCCATCACATCGGTATAACCCTCGACTACGACGACCTGTCGCTGCTTGGCAATCTCTTTCTTCGCTCTATCTAGACCATATAGGAGTTGGCTCTTCTTATAAATTGGGGTTTCTGGAGTGTTCAAATACTTAGGTCCATTATCTTCTTCATCGCTCGCAAGTTTTCGAGCGCCGAAACCGACTACATCTCCGGTTATGTCACGGATCGGCCAGATTAAGCGATTTCTAAATCTATCGATCGGACCTCGCTGCCCCTCCTTCACAAGACCGACAATCGTCAACTCTTCAATTGTGAATCCTTCACCACGTAGAGCTTTGGTCAAGGTATCCCACTCTTTTGGTGCGTAGCCAACTTCGAAGCTCTTGATTGCTTCACCACTAAAGCCACGCTTCTCTAGAAAGTCCCTTCCTACTATTGCATCTTGAGATTTTAGTTGCTCTTGAAAGAATCGGGCCGCAGCTGCATTTGCAGCCACTAATCGCGAGCGCTTGCCAGTGGGTTGCGCAGATGTGCTACCAGCTTCATAAGTGAGTTGATATCCGATTCGATCTGCTAACTTCTCAACAGTCTCTGTAAAGGTTAGATGATCAATCTTCATCACAAATGCAATGACATCACCGCCCGTCTGGCAGCCGAAACAATGAAAGAAACCTTTACTCGGAGTTACATGAAAAGAAGGCGTTTTCTCATCATGAAATGGGCAGAGACCTTTGCGTTGTCCGCCACCGGCATTTTTTAGTTGGACATATTCCCCGACTACTTCATCAATTGGTGAGCGATCGCGAATGTAGGCCACATCAGTATCTTTTATGCGCCCAGACATATTCGAATCCTATGCCTCTAAGTTATGGGCGATTGGGTTCTTACCCGTAAGTTCATAATGCAGCGCATATGCGCCAGGGTCAGTGAGGGATGCGACCTGGTCGATTACTACACGCAATTTCTCGCTCTCAGTATTAGCGCGATACCACTCTTGTAAGAAGAAACTCTCTAGCGATTCTGGGGCTCGCTCCATAACAGCCGAAACCAATTCGCCAAGAAGATCCCTTTGCCGCGAATACAACTCCTGAGATTTCTCAGCCAAAATGATGTAGTAGCCAGGCATAGCCTTTAGCATCGCCACTTCGACTCTCTGTGCCCGCGGTACAAGAAGATCGGCGGAATATCTAGTTAGGTTTCCCGATCCAAAATGAGCTCTGGTCTCACGTTCGGCAGCAAGTGCAAAGCGACCGATTAATTGGCTAGTTAGGTCCTTTAGTTGAGCAAGTTGTCTGTGGCTTCGATCGAACTCTTTAGGCCAACATGAAAGAGATTGCAGAGATACAAGTGCAGCACTAGCTTCATCCTCGGTCAGATCAGAGAGATATTCAGATTTTGCAACCTGATAGAGATTTTCAAGATCACCTTGTAAGGATTCTAACTTTAGATGGCCAGTCACAAGTGCATCTTCTAAATCATGAACCGAATATGCGACATCATCTGACCAATCCATGATTTGAGCTTCCATCGAAGCGCGCTTTAGAGGCGCGCCCACTCTTACCCAATCGAAGATTTCTTCATCATCACTATAGACGCCAAACTTTTTTGAATTCTCGCGAGAACTCCAAGGGTATTTTGTTGCTGCATCTAATGAAGCGCGTGTGAGGTTTAATCCAACAGATATACCTTGTTCATCTACCGTTTTAGCCTCAATTCTTGTGAGCAATCTAAAGCTCTGGGCGTTACCTTCAAAGCCGCCACAAGGCTCGGCTAACTTTGCAAGTGCGTTCTCTCCATTGTGTCCAAAAGGTGGATGCCCAAGATCATGAGCAAGGCAAGCGCCCTCCATCAAATCCGGATCTGCGCCGAGGGCCTCGCCTAACTCTCTGCCAACTTGGGCACATTCAAGTGAGTGCGAGAGTCTTGTTCTTGGAAAATCGCTTGCCCATGGAACTGCAACTTGTGTCTTCGCTGCTAATCTTCTAAGCGCAAATGAGTGGATGATTCGGGCACGGTCGCGTGCAAATTCGGTACGGCCTTTTCGCTTTGCGGGTTCATTAAGGAATCTTTCTCGATCGCTCGCAGAGTATCCCTCGTGCTCCTTCGCCTCTCTTAGGGCCATAGTTCGTAAGGCTACAGTTTCGCCGTGACATGGTCGCTGATGTGAATTCCCCGGCGCCCTAAAGTGATGTAGGCGAGATAAGCACCAGTTTCACGTAATAGATAGCGAAAACCAGCCTTATCTAAGCTCGCAATCCCAGTTCTAACCGGTGAACAAGTTGCATCAAAACCGAAGTCTCTCGCCATCGTGATGGAACGGAAGCAGTGATAAGGATCTGTGACGATGATGATTGAGTTGTACCTTTTCTTATCTACATTTTTTGCCAACGCTTCGATACTCGTATAGCTATCGCGACCGATCTTTATAGCAGTTATTGACTTCCAACCTAATCCCTTGCGCGCCAACCACTCACGCGCTGTTCCAGCTTCGGTAAATCTATCGCCGGGCGCCCCTGCGCCCAAGGTGAAAACTTGATTCGCAAAATCTTTTTCAAATATTCGAACAACTTCCTTGAGTCTTGCTTCAAGTACTTGACCCGGTTTTCCATCTAATTGGGCGGCGCCCATGACCACTATCGCATCGGCTTTTCTAATCGTTTCATTATTCGCAGAGAACCAAACCCGTGCGAGGGCAAAGGCCGGAATCGCTAAAGCAAGCACAACTAAAAAAGTTATAAATTTGAAGAATAACTTAAAGATAAACATCAACCACCCGAACCAGAATCTCTGCCATCAACGCTTACCAACTCTTCAGGGTCATCTAGCCATCCCTGTGGCAGTGATACTGAACGACCATGCGAACGGCGACCTCTCGGGGCATCGCCGACCTCCTCTGGATAAGGCTGATCCATTAACTGATCAAGAAGTTCTCTAAGTTCCTTAAGCGAACCCACCATTCCAAGTCTTGGTCGAATCTCGCCCTCGACTCTGAAACCTTTTAAGTACCAAGCCATATGTTTACGAAGATCTCTACATGCTCGCTCTTCACTTTCAAAGTATTTGACTAGAAGTTGAGCATGTCGCCACATAACTTCGCGCACCTGAAAGAGCGTGGGAAGAGGTCGTTCACCCTCACCATTGAATGCCCGCACCAAATCGGCAAAGAGCCATGGTCGTCCAAGGCAGCCCCGCCCAACAACAATGCCGGCACAGTTAGTCTCGCGCATCATCCGAAGACCATCATTTCCAGACCAAATATCGCCATTTCCAAGCACTGGAACGCCCGTTGGAGCAAGGTGTTCAACCAAATTTGAGATCTTGCTCCAATCAGCTTTGCCTTCATAAAACTGTTGCGCTGTGCGTGCGTGTAGAGCGACCCAAGCAACCCCTAAGTTAGCCGCAATCATTCCCGCATCAAGATAAGTCTCGTGCTCGCTATCAATCCCAACTCTCATCTTTACCGTTACCGGAATCTTGTATTTCGAAGCATTCTCGACCGCAGCTTTCACTAACTCTAGGAAAAGCTTCCGTTTGTAAGGTAGTGCTGCGCCACCACCTTTGCGAGTAACTTTTGGGACTGGACAACCAAAATTCAAATCAATGTGATCTGCTAAATCTTCTTTACCAATCATCTCAACTGCTCTTGCAAGATCATCTGGATTCGTTGCATATAGTTGAACTGATCTTGGACTCTCGCCTTCACCCGGAATAATCATCCGGAGGGTCTCTTCGCTACGCTCTACAAGCGCTCGCGCAGTAACCATCTCTGAGACAAAAAGTCCTGCGCCCTGTTCGCGGCAGAGCAGGCGGAATGCGGCATTGGTGATTCCGGCCATCGGTGCAAGTACAACTGGAGTGTTTAGATCCAGGCCACCATCTCTTATCGGCAGATGAAGCGGTTTAGTTTTTAACAACCCAATAGCCGCGGCGCTAGCCATGATTCGACCTGGTCGATTGCGATTCGCTCCTGTTTCATGGAGTCACGTTCTCTTATCGTCACCGCTTGATCATTTAATGAATCAAAGTCAACTGTGATGCAATACGGAGTTCCAATCTCATCTTGCCTTCTGTAGCGACGCCCAATCGCACCTGCATCATCGAAGTCAACGCTCCAGTTTTTGCGAAGCTTTGCTGCCAAATCGCGCGCCTTCGGAGAGAGATCTGCATTTCTTGAAAGTGGTAATACCGCAATCTTGATTGGCGCAAGACGATGATCGAGACGAAGCACAGTCCGCTTTTCAAGTTCGCCCTTGGCATTAGGAGCCTCATCTTCTGTGTAGGCATCCATCAAGAAGGTCAGAGTGCAGCGATCTACGCCGGCCGCAGGCTCAATTACATAGGGGAACCAGCGCTCATTTGCCTCTTGATCAAACCATGTCAAGTCCTTGCCGGACTTCTCAGAGTGCGCCTTCAAATCAAAATCAGTGCGATTAGCTATTCCTTCGAGTTCGCCCCACTCGGTTCCGGTGAATTCAAATTTATATTCGATATCAACGGTCCGCTTTGAGTAATGAGATAACTTTTCTTTTGGATGTTCAAAGAGTCTTAAGCGTTCTGGGTTGATTCCTAGGTTTTTGTACCAAGCTAGTCGAGTATCAATCCAAGTCTGATGCCACTCTTCATCGGTTCCCGGGACAACGAAGAATTCCATCTCCATCTGCTCAAACTCGCGCGTCCTGAAGATGAAGTTTCCAGGTGTAATTTCATTTCTAAATGACTTACCAATTTGACCAATACCGAATGGCGGTTTCTTGCGAGCAGTCGTTGCTACATTCTGGAAGTTGATGAAAATACCTTGCGCTGTTTCTGGGCGCATGTAAGCAAGTCCTGACTCATCTTCAACGGGACCAAGATAAGTTTTTAAAAGTCCCGAGAATTGTCGAGGCGCCGTAAACTTTCCCTTGTTGCCACAATTTGGACAATTGACTTCTTCCAAATTCGCTGGCTTACGATTGTGCTTGGATTCAAAAGCTTCTTCTAAGTGATCGGCACGAAATCTCTTGTGGCAAGAGGTGCACTCAGTTAATGGATCAGTAAAGGTCTCGACATGGCCAGATGCTTCCCAAACCTCCCGCGCCAAAATCACGCAGGAATCAAGTCCAACGACATCTTCACGTTCCATCACCATTGATTTCCACCATTGGCGCTTTACATTGTTCTTTAGCTCTACTCCAAGGGGGCCGTAATCCCATGAGGCGCGAAGTCCGCCATAAATTTCAGATGAGGGATAAACAAATCCGCGTCGCTTGGCGAGGCTAACGATTGTGTCGAGTCGATCTTGGGCCATTTACTTTTTCACCTGGCGTTCTCCATCCGGCTGGCTGTCGGCGGTGCGCACCGGTCGCAGCTTGAAGCTGGGCGCAGGGTGAAATTTTAGATTGAGACACGCTCAAAACCACCCTTCCTACGAAAATGAAAATCATTTTCATTTATGCTACGGTCCCACCCATGAATACAGCCATCATCCTCGCTGCCATCACCGCCGTTGCCACCGCGCTCGGGGGACTTTTGGCCCTTAAAGCCAAAGATCGCCTTCATCTAGTGCTCGGACTTTCAGCCGGGCTCCTCCTTGGTCTAGTTGCCTTTGAGTTGATTCCAGAAGTCTTCGAATTGAGCTCTGCTGAGTTTCTCGGGGCACCGACTGTCTCTGTAGCCCTTATCGCCGGTTTCTTATTGCTTCACTTCTACGAAAGATTCTTTGGTTCACATGAGCCAGCTGAGTCAGATTATGGCCACGAACACTCTCACAAGGCGAATGTTGCCGGAGGCGTCGGCGCGGTCGCGATGGGTATTCACATTTTTATCGACGGCCTTGCACTTGCCATTGCATTCACTGTTAATGATGCCCTCGGCTTTGCTGTGTTTGCTGCGCTATTAGTTCATGCATTTAGCGATGGATTAAATCTCGTTGCCTTCTTAATCAAAAATGGAAAATGGAGCAAGAAAGCAGTCTGGCTACTTGGTGTTGATTCTCTAGCTAGGGTCGGTGGAGCAGCTCTGGGCACAACACTCACATTAAGTGAGAATTTCACCGCCCTTTATCTTGCGGCATTCTCGGGAATCATCATTTACTTGGCAACAAGCCATATTCTCCCTGAGGCACACGCGCGTCATTCATCAAGATGGACTCTGGTAGCAACCATCACAGGTGTTCTTGTTATGTGGGGACTTGTAAGCCAATTACACGCAGTTCATCTTCACTCACATGAAGAAGCAGGACACACTGTCGACTCTGTAGTAGAGGACGTGGTCAAAGAAGATGACCACGATCACAATCACGATCACGATGAGTAAGGGATGAACAAGTCTGAGCTGAAGGTAATAAGTGTTTTAGAGCGCGTTGGTGGCTTTGCCAGCGCACAACAACTTCATCAGCTCTTGTTGAGAAGTGGTGAATCTATTGGACTTACTTCGGTCTATCGGGCGCTTCAATCGTTAGTGGATGACAAAATCGTCGACCAGCTCCGAAAAGATGATGGCGAGGCCATATATCGGCTCTGTGGTGAAGCCCATCATCACCACTTGGTCTGCAAATCTTGCGGCTCAACTGTCGAAATCGAAGGTTCTGCGCTGGAGAAATGGGCTAAAGCGATGGCAGAGGAGCACGGCTATCGAGAAGTTGGACATCTAGCTGAAGTATTTGGGATTTGTCCGAGCTGCTAAAACTACTCCGGAAGACTTACCTGCGGCTTAGCACTTCGAATAACAGCTAAATTCTCTTCGGTTTCTGGGATTACCCATCTTTTAAATCTCTCACCGTTGAACTCAAGCACCAAGACAGGCCTCTTTTTGTAAATAACGCAAAAGTCTCTACCGCGGAGGTGCAACATAGTCCCAAGCATTATCAAGAATGGAAATCCAGTTCCGGGTGCGCGGATTCCACGTAGAACTTCCTTTGTCCAAGGATTCTGATGTCTCGTGACAGATATTAAGTTTGTGATCTGCGACTTAGGGTCGCGAGCAAGTGCGCCAAGATTCTCACGCCAATTCATCTCGTAACGCAGAGAGTCACCCTCTATCTTCAACATAAGGCGATTTTAACCTAGTTAAAGATTAATCAAAGATAGGGCCGACATTTCGAGAGCGTTTGATCTCAAAGAAACCCTTATAACTAGCAACGCCTACAACGCCATCCCAAAGCTTTCCAGCCTCCTCACCTTTAGGAGCAGGTGAGATTACTGGGCCAAAGAATGCGACCTCACCAACGGAAATGATGGGAGTTCCAACATCATTTCCAACCATCTTGAGCCCACGTTCATGGCTCTCGATTATTGAATTATCAAAACTCTCATCATTCATGGCGCTTGATAATTCAGGTGAAAGTCCAACTTCAGTGAGGGCTTCCTTAAACAGCGCCTCTCCTACCTCCATTTTCTTTAAATGAATACGTGAGCTGATGGCGGTATAGAGAGGAAGAGTGATTGATGCACCTTTCTCTTTCTGGGCCGCAGCGATTACTCGGGTGCAATTCCAAGAGCGAACTAATTTCTCTTTATATTCGGCTGGAACATCCTTATCTCGATTTAAGTGAGCTAGAGAGAAAAGATTCCACTCAATATCTATATCGCGAACCTTCTCGACCTCAAGAATCCAACGCGAAGTCATCCACGCCCATGGACAGAGTGGGTCGAACCAGAAACCTGCCTTCTGCTTTGCCATTTCAAGCCTTTCCGAAACGCCGTTCGCGCTCTGCATAGATTTCAATTGCCTTCCAAAGCGTCTCTCTTGTTACGTCCGGCCACAATACATCTAAAAAGACCATCTCTGCATATGCTGATTGCCAGATCAAGAAATTCGAAGTTCGCTGTTCGCCCGAAGATCGAAGAAAGAGGTCTACATCGCTCATCTTCGGCTCATCCAAATACTTTGCAAAGACTTTCTCATTAATCTGATCAGGTTT